>Ga0207136_1072_pt1 | contig 22483 bp, 19 predicted proteins | sample Alteio_BWMinHeat_8_FD_153552 | JGI IMG/M metagenome (GOLD analysis project Ga0207136, IMG submission 153552) | Enriched cells from forest soil in Barre Woods Harvard Forest LTER site, Petersham, Massachusetts, United States -... | ecosystem: Environmental > Terrestrial > Soil > Temperate forest >...
TGCGCGGCCTGTGCCTGAGCACGGGGTCCCCCTACCCCTGGGTATCCAGAGAAGTATGAAGTAACTCCATGAAAGAAAACGTGTTGGGGCTGTTGCTGTGCGTACGCAGCACGTGCGAGGGAATAAGGGGGCGCGAGCATACCCCACCCCGGGTGTTTTTTGTAAGAGCGGCAAACAAAGGGGTTATGGTTGACGCGCGTCAATTTCGCGTCAATCCGGGGCAAGAAACCCAGCGACGAGTGGTTGACAGTCGAAGGCTTGAAGATGAGAGAGTCGGAAAGACGATAACGCGGAGATGCAGAGCCCACAGAGGTTTCGCAGAGAGGCTGGGACGGTGGGACGAGCCGGGGACCGCGAAACATGTGGAATGGTAGCATGGATTTTGATTACTGTAAAGGTATCAGTACCATTGTTTTATCATTCGAATTGAGACGCCGGAAGTCGAGAGATTGGAAGGGGTTGGCGGGAATTATGTAGTTTAGTGAGACGGGAAAGGACGGCGTTAGGAGCCGGGGGGGTGCGGCGGCTGGCTAGAGGAACGGGTTCTGGACGCGGAGGTGGTCGAATTTTTGTCCGTGTTGCAGATCTTCGGTGTACAGGATGCGGCAATCGGCTTCGAGGGCGGCGGCTACGATCAGGGAGTCATACCAGGAAAGGGAGTAGCGGCGAGACAAGTGAAGCGCCTCCCAATAAAGCACGTGGGAAGATTGAACGGCTAAGAGTGGACCAAGGGTCACGGCCAGGAATTGCTCAGCCTCGGTCGAGGACAAGGGGGGACGAAAGCGACGAAAGGCGAGACTTATGAACTCCTGCGCCACTTGAAAACTGATGACGCCTTCGTTGGTGGCCACAGCGTGATCGACTAAGTCGGAGGCAAGCTGGCGTTTATCCGGCGCCGACTCGTCGAAGATGTAGGCGAAGATGTTGGTATCGAGGAAAAACTTATCGCTCATTCATCTCTTCGCGCGTGTAAGGTGGATTGGATTTGACGTGCTTGAGGCGTTCCATGAGTTCGCGGTGGGCGCGGACGGTTTCTTTGCGTGCGTAGGACTCGAGCCATTCGCGGAAGGCGGCGTTGAGAGTCGTGTTTTCGGACTTGGCAGCGGCGCGGGCTTTTTCGATGAGGTCGGCGTCGGCGCTTAAAGTGATGTTCTTCATAAGCGATAGTGTACACTGACTCTTGTACACTGGCAAGTGAGCACATGACACTCGGCTCGGAAGCTGGGACCTGAAAGAATGCTGCTACAGGAGGGCCCCAAGGGCAGTGTGCGCAATGACGGCCCGCGTCAGTTAAGCAATTATGGGCGGAGGGCGATGACGGACATTAGGCGACCGGATGCGGGGCCTTGTTTGCGGTAGGAGAAGAGGAGGCCGGGGTGGCAGCCGGTGCAGAGGTCGATAGTGTGGATGTTTTGGGGGCGGAGGCCGGCGGCTAAGAGCTGGGAGCGATTGGCTTTGCGGAGGTCGAGGAGGACGCCTTTGGAAGGGGGTTGGTGGCCGGGGGGCATCATGTTGAGCCACTGGATGGGGTTGGGTTCGTCGCCGGTGCGGAATTCGTCGAAGTAATCCGGGGCGTCTGGGAATTGGGAGAGGAATTGGGTGGCGATTTCGGTGCCGACTTCGTAGCAGCAGGGGCCGATGCTTGGGCCAATGGCGGCAAGAAGATCAGCGGGTTTGGTGCCGAAGTGCATTTGCATCTTGCCGATGGTTTTGGCGGCGATACGGGCCAAGGTACCGCGCCAGCCGGCGTGGATGGCGGCGATGGCGCGTTTTTCGGGGTCGACGAGGAGAATGGGGACGCAGTCGGCAGTTTGGACGGCTAGGAGGAGGCCGGGGCGGTTGGTGATGCTGGCGTCGCCGCTGGAGGGGGCGGTCGGGACGTCGTCGAAGACGTGGATTACATCGGAGTGGATCTGTTTTAGGGCGATTGGCGGGAAGTCGGGGGCACCCGCGGCAGATTGGAAGCGCCGGCGGTTTTCTTTGACGTTTTCGGGGGTGTCCCAGTCGGTGAAGCCGAGGTTGAGGACCTTTTCGTTATCGACGGGGGAGACGCCGCCGGGGGCGGTGCTGAAGGTGTGGATTAGCCAAGGTAGTTTGGAGAAGGCGGGTACTTGGAGAAGTTTGAGGCCGCCGGAGACGTGGGTGGTCCAAGGTAAAGATGCGAGGCTCTTGCGGGCAGACGGTTTTGGGAAGCGTTTTGCGACGGCCATTGGAATATTAGTATAAGCGGGACCGAGACGCGCATGGTAGCAACGGGCGACGTTCCAAAGATGAATGCGCGAAGCGTAGACATTTCACGAATCCGGGCCACTAAGCCTCGACTCAGGATTTGAGCAGCGCTTGGCGGTCGGCTCGCTTTCCGTCCATCTGATTTTTCCACTCAAGCCAGCCACGCTTAAGGGTGTCATGGGCGGGAGATGGCGGGAGGTTTTCGATGTGTATCCGACCCTGTTCCCATGCGGACGCGATTTCTTCGTAGCGGCGCCCGGTCCAGTGCATGCAGATGGCCAGGCGAAGCTGATTCAAAAGCGGCATCGACTTGCTCGACCCAAACCGCTGAGACCAGATTCTTGCTTTCTGTTCGTCATCACGAAACCAGGCCTGGAAAATTGCACCTTCCATAAGAAGCATTTTTTGAAATTCTGGCGAAGCAATTCGGAAACGTTCCAGACACTGCTCCAGATATCGCGCGGCAGTCTCTGCATTCTCGCGGTCGTTTTCCGCCAGATAGGCAATCCAGAGCCCCTGTAAGGCGTCTAACGATTTGTCGGAGATCGCAGAAGACTGAGAAATCCAGATTCGGTTTAAATCTCTTAGGCGCGCGCCTGCTTTGATTTGCGCGTTGAGGGCGATGATACAAAGCCAACGCCTCGTTTTCGCTCTGGAGCTGGCAAGACTCAGCAGCCTCGCTCCATCCGTGAACATTCCATTGCGGCGGAGGTAGGGGATCAGATTCGCAAGCGGAATAAGAACCGACAAGACGGAGAATAACTGAAGTGACTGCCGAAAAATAGGCTGCAACCCGTCTGAAAAATGCCCCATTAAAAACAGCCACGCGCACGCACCCGACATGAGGTTCGCAAAAGGACCGGCGGCAGTATAGATGGCAAGCTTGCGACGAAGTTTTTTGAGGTGGGGGATCTCCATCGCCGCAAGGCCGTCCAAGCTCGAAATTCGCTGAAGCGTGAATTTGATGCCGTTTGCGGATTTGAGCATGCTAAGAGGGCCGACGCGGATTCTCTTGAACTGAAAGCCAACGGCCATGCCCGCGGCAACGTGACCGAGTTCGTGGATCAAAAGAATCAACAACAGGGAGAAAAAATAGAACAGAAAGTACAGTATTGGGTCTTGATCGGCGGAGCTTTTGAATACACGGTCAAACGTCGCACCGACCGACTTGAAGAATTTGGCTGCGAGCGGGTTGCGGTCACTCAGTATCAGGAAGGCTGGAACGAGTAGAAAAATTGCAATAAGCGGAAGAATAACGATCAAGAGCGCCTTACGCCAGCTCAGGCGATCCCATGGATTCGTCGCGGGGAGTGGACATTCCAAGTCCAGGATTGGTGTTGGAGATTTTGAGGCTTGGGTATTCATCTCGGTGATTGTCGCTCAAGGAGTTAGGGTGCGCCAGACGGGCGTAGGATGTGCGCGTATACTGTGCCTTATTCTTAACACAGAGCGGGCACGATGTATCGTGCCCCTACGAGGAGAGACTTTGATTATTGGGACGAGAGTGGATTTGGCGGAGGTGGAGCGGATATGGACGGCGATTGAGCGGTATGGGGAGCCGTTTTTGCGGCGGGAGTTCCTAGCGGGGGAGCGATGCAGACATTTCTGAAAGATGTTCAGTACGCTTTGCGAATGCTTCGCAAGAATTTCATGTTGACGGCGGTGATTGTGGCTTCATTGGCGATTGGAATCGGGGCCAATTCCGCAATTTTCAGCGTGGTTGATGCGCTGCTTCTGCGTCCGTTGCCTTATCCCCATCCGGAGCGGCTGGCTGCAGTGTGGCTGCATTCTCCGGCAATTGGAATTCTGCGCGACTGGCCATCGCCTGGTGAATATATCGATGTCCAGACCGAGAATCATTCCTTTGAGCAGATGGCGCTAGCACAGAGCCGGACTTTTGTGTTGACGGGCCGCGAGCAGCCGGAGCGAATTTTTGGAGCGCGTGCGCAGTCGAGCCTGCTGGAGATGCTGGGGGCAAAGCCTCTGCTTGGCCGTTTGCTGCTGCCGGAAGAAGACAAGCCGGGCAAACCGGATGTGGCGATTCTAAGCGAGCGAATCTGGAAACGTCTGTTCAATGCAGACCCAGGGATCATAGGGAGGACCATCGTCCTCAACGGTAACCCGTTCATCGTAGCGGGTGTACTGCAGGGCGGTTTCGCGCTTACCAACGAAGTGATGCCCTCGGAAACCCCGATGGACAAGATGGATATCTTTGCGCCGTTGCCCTTGGGGGCCGATGCTGTGAAGAGCAGGGGCGACGAAAACTACAACATTATGGTGCGACTGAAGCCAGGCGTTTCGGTGAAGCAGGCGCAAGCGGACATTGAGGTGATCGCCAGCAGGATTCGGGAGAAGGACAAGCGCGACGCCAGCTTCGGCATGCACGTGGTGGGCTTGCAGGAGCAGGTGGTCGGGGACGTGCGCCGGGCGCTGCTTGTGCTGCTGGGGTCGGTCGGGCTGGTGCTGCTGATCGCGTGCGCTAACGTTGCGAACCTGCTGCTTACGCGCGCGGCAGGGCGAGAAAAAGAAGTGGCCATCCGTACGGCTTTGGGAGCCGGGTGGCAGCGGATTGCGCGGCAGCTTTTCACGGAGAGTGTTCTTCTGGGACTTTTTGGCGGTGCGGCTGGACTGCTAGTAGCGCAGCTGAGTATTTACGTGGTGCGGACGATGAATCCCGGAAATATTCCAAGATTGGAGGACATCGCCATCAATGGCGGCGTTCTGGTTTTCACGCTTGGCGTTTCGCTGGCGACTGGCATTCTGTTCGGCGTGGCGCCGGTGTGGCGGGCCATCAAAGTAGACCTGAACACTTCGCTGAAGGCCGGAGGGCGCAGCGGGCAGAGCGACGGTGGTTTGTATTTAAAAAGGCACAGTTTGCGGGGGTTGCTGGTCGTTTCCGAGCTGACTCTTTCATTGATGCTCTTGATCGGGGCCGGGCTGCTGATTCGCAGCTTCGTGCGATTGCAAAACGTGCCTCCAGGGTTCACCACCGATCATGTGCTGACGATGGAGGTTGCCGCCGCGGGCAAGAAGTACCAAAACGATAAAAGCGATAAACCAATCATCCATTTCTACAAGGAAGTCGAGAGGCGCGTCGCGCATCTGCCTGGCGTGGTGTCGGAAGGCGTGGTTTCGGCACTGCCGTTAACGGGCGAGGTGGGTTGGGGACAAATTCACGTGGAAGGCTATGCCCCGCCACCGGGGCAAGAATTGCAAGTGGATATTCGCGTCGCCAGCACGGATTATTTTAGGACAATGGAGATTCCACTGCGCAAGGGCCGGTTTTTTGGCGAGGATGATACGGCGGAGAAGCCGCAGGTGGTGATCATCGACGAGAAATTCGCGCAGCGCTTCTGGCCGGACAACGATCCAGTTGGAAAACACTTGTGGTTCGACCCCAAAAAGCCGATCACGATCGTGGGTGTGGTGGGTGTGGTCAAACAATACGGCCTGGAGACAGAAGGCAAGATCGCGACCTACTTCCCCCAACTGCAGCAGCCCGATCAGAGAATGTTTCTGGCGGTGCGCACGTCATCCGAAGCGGCGGGGCTAGCTTCAGCAGTGGTGGGCGAAATCCACGCGGTCGATCCGGACGTGGTGGTTTACGGAATCCGGACGATGCAGGATCGCTTGTACGATTCGCTGGCGCGGCAGCGTTTTTCGAGCACTATGCTGGGGGCATTTGCGGTGTTCGCGTTGTTGCTGGCTGCCATCGGTCTCTATGGAGTGATGTCGCATCTGGTGACGCAGAGTACGCGCGATATCGGCGTGCTGGTGGCGCTGGGCGCGCGGCCGGGGAACATTCTTCGGCTCGTGGTGCGGCAAGGAATGGAATTGGCGGGTATTGGAATTGTGGTGGGTCTTGCGGCTGCGGTGGGGCTGACTCGAGTGATGGCTAGCTTGCTGTTCGGAGTAAGTGCAACCGATGTGGCTACTTTCGCCGCGGTGCCGGCGTTACTGGCGGCGGTGGCGTTGGCGGCGACGGCAATACCCGCATGGCGCGCGACGAGAGTGGATCCGATGGTGGCGCTGCGAGAGGAATAGCGACGCGATGGGCGACTATTGATTGGGAAATGGGAAAGGAAAGGGAAAGCCGGAAAAAGCAGAATGGGGGTGGCGACCGAGGCTAGTTGAGTGGCGCGGACGCAGCGGAACGGAAAGAGGGCACGATGTATCGTGCCCCTACAAGGGGAGACATTGATTATTGGGATGGGAGTGGATCTCGCGGAGGTGGGGCGGATACAGGCGGCGATTGAGCGGCATGGGGAGCCGTTTTTGCGGCGGGTGTATACCGCGGCGGAGCGGGAGTATTGCGAGCGGTTTAAGAATAAGTTTGAGCGGTTTGCAGGACGGTTTGCGGCTAAGGAAGCGGCGATGAAGGCTTTGGGAACGGGGTGGAGGCGCGGGGTGCGGTGGGTGGATTTTGAGGTGGTGCGGGAGAAGGGCGGACGGCCGACGATTCGCTTGGATGGAGAGGCGAGGAAGATTGCGGAGGAACTAGGAGTGAAGAGGATTGCTTTGAGTATTACGCATACGGAGGCGCAGGCTTTGGCGCAGGTGATTTTTGAGAGTTGACAGTCAACAGTTCGAAAGTCGAAAGAAAAAGATTTTACACAGAGGACTCAGAGAACACAGAGTTCACGGAGAGTTCGGAGCAAGTTGACGCGAGCTCGCCTGCCAAGTAGTTCCCTTCTTCGGATTTGATTACCACATCTTGCCATTGATTTGACGCGTGGATTCCTGGAACTTGGACGCGGAGGTAGTTTGAGGAGATGGCGGGGGAGTATTCAACGGCGGTGTGTTCGCTGACGTAATGCTTATCGCGATGGAGGATTAGGACTCGGTGGGTGTTGCCGATTTGGGAGCGGCGGAAGGCGGCGGATTTGGCTTCGGCTAGGGAGCGGAGTTCGCGGGCGCGGCTTTTGATGATTTGGCTGGGGACTTGATCGGGTGCTGTGGCGGCTTTTGTGCCGGGGCGGGAGGAAAAGGAGAAGACGTGGAGGTAGGTGAAGGGGAGGCCGTCGATGAAGGAGAGAGTGGCGGCGTGATCGGACTCGGTTTCGCCGGGGAAGCCGGCGATTACGTCGGCGCCGATGGCGGCGTTGGGAAGGCGGTCGTGGATGAGTTCGACGCGGCGGGCGTAGTGTTCGGAGCGATACCAGCGATGCATGGCGGCGAGGATGCGGTCGGAGGCGGATTGGAGGGGCATGTGGAAATGTTGGGCGATGCGGTCGGTGCTAGCGAAGAGGTCGATTAGGTCCTGGGTGACGTCTTGGGGCTCGATGGAGCTGATGCGGAGGCGTTCTATTGGGGTTTCGTCCAGGATGCGGCGTAGGAGATTAATGAATTCCACGCGGGGAGAGAGGTCGCGGCCGTAGGTCCCTAGGTTGATGCCGCTAAGAACGATCTCGCGGGCGGGGGAATGGACAGCCAGGATTGGCTGTCCCACTTTCGGGTTCTCGTGAGGGAATGTATGTTCCGCGGTGAGATTTTGGATTTCGCGGATTACTTCGTTGGGAGGGAGGCTGCGGCTTTTGCCGCGGACAAAGGGGATAACACAGAAAGAGCAGCGGTTGTTGCAGCCGTCTTGGATTTTTAGGATGGGACGGGTGTGGTGGGATTCGCCGCCTTGGATGGGAGCGGAGAGGAATTCGGGGTGGGCGAAGATATTGCCGGTGAGGATGTTGGCTGGGTGTGAATTAGCGGAAGGTGGGGCTAGGGGAAAAAGCAGATTCCTTCCGACAAGGTCGGAACCTTCGGTCGCTTCGCTCGGAATGACAGTTTGTTCTTCTTGCTGTTTAGTGGCATGAGGGAGAGCGGCCGGAACGATTTGAGTTACGAGATCGGGGATTTGGGGTTTGTGAGAATTGTCTACGACCCAGGAGACGCCGGGAAGGGCGGCTAGTTCTTCGGGGGCGCGCTGGGCATAACAGCCGGTGACAATCAGGCGGGCGACGGGATTTTGGGCGTGGATTTTGCGGATGGCGTCGCGGGCTTGGGCGTCGGCGGCCGAGGTTACCGTGCAGGTGTTGAGGACGACGATTGCTGCGGATGTAGGATCGGACGAGAGGATGCAGCCGCGATCTAGGAGTTGGCGTTCGAGGGCGGCGCCGTCGGCTTGCGTGGCGCGACAGCCGAATTGTTGGATGTAGAAGGTGGTCATCTCATTCGAGCGACGGCTCGGGTTGATTTCAACACAGAGTTCACAGAGGGCGCAGAGAAGAGGAGAAGAAGCACACCTCCCGCAGCAACACGCTCTGTAGACTACCGATAGGATAACTGCATCGATGGTTCAGAGGAAGACATCACAGCCGGGATACTTGGAGCCAAGAAGTGGTTACGGCGCAGGCCGGCTTTACTCCGTGAGTGGAGGGCCGTTACAATCTGTTGCTGAAAATGTGTGCTTTGCGGCGACACCCTTCTGCGCTGGACGACCCGAAGATTTCGGTTGTGATCCCCGTTTACAACGAAAAAGCCACGATTGAGGAAATTTTGCGGCGCGTGCTCGAGACGACGGGGCTGCGCAAGGAAATTGTGATTGTGGATGACTGCTCCACGGATGGAACGCGGCAATATTTGGAAGCTATGGTGCAGGCGCAGGCAAAGGGCGAGACATGGGCGCCGGCACATGATGGGGGCGATCCTGTAGACGTGCGTGATTTGCGGATTTTTTTTCAGACGCAGAACCAAGGAAAAGGCGCGGCTTTGCGGCGTGGATTTGCGGAAGCGGACGGGGACATCGTTTTGGTGCAGGATGCGGATTTGGAGTATGACCCAAAGGATTATCCGACTTTGCTGGGGCCGATTATTGATGGGCGGGCAGATGTGGTGTTTGGGTCGAGGTTTCTTGGCGGGCCGCAGCGGGTGCATTATTTCTGGCACTATGTGGCGAACAAAGTTCTGACGCTGCTTTCGGATGTGATGACAAATTTGAAGCTGACAGACATGGAGACGTGCTACAAGGTGTTCCGCAAAGAGGTGTTGCAAGGTATCAAGCTGAAGTCCAACCGGTTTGGGTTTGAACCGGAAATTACCGCGAAGATTTCGAAGGGCAAGTGGCGGATTTACGAAGTGCCGATTAGTTATGCGGGGCGCACATACGAGGAAGGGAAAAAGATTACGTGGAAAGACGGCGTGCAGGCGCTCTGGTGTATTTTTCGTTACAAGATTGCGGATTAGTAGAGAGTGAGTAGTGGGTTGTGAGCAGTGAGTAGTTTAAAAGCTTCTCTGCGTGCGGTGTGCGCCGCTCGATCTCCTAATTCACGATAAAACCTAGATGGCAGCCCCTTCGGCATAGCCGTGCGGGTGTTTTTGTTTCCACTTCCACGCCGAAGTGATGATCTCTTCGAGAGACGAATGCTGGGCTTCCCAGCCGAGAGTGCGATGAAGCTTTTCCTTGCTGGCGACCAAGACGGCAGGATCGCCGGGGCGCCGGGGCGAGACTTTGCGAGAAATTTTGCGGCCGGTGATTTTCTCGGCGGCGTCGATGACTTCGAAGATCGAGAACCCACGGCTGTTGCCGACGTTGAAAGCTTCGCCGGAGACAGTTTCGATAGCTTCGAGGGCGCGGACGTGGGAATCGGCGATGTCCAGAACGTGGATATAGTCACGGACGCAAGTTCCGTCCGGCGTGGGGTAGTCCGAGCCGAAAACTTCGAGTTGCGGAATGATGCCGAGAGCGGCGTCGAGGACTTTAGGAATGAGATGGGTTTCGACACGATGGCTTTCGCCGCGCTCCGCGGAGGCGCCAGCGGCGTTGAAATAGCGGAGAGTGGCGTAATGGAGTCCGGTGTAGGCGCGGTAGTCGGAGAGGATTTCTTCGAAGCGGAGCTTGGATTTGCCGTAGGGGTTGATGGGATTTTTGGAATGATCTTCGGGGATGGGGACGGTGTGAGGTTCGCCGTAGGTGGCAGCCGTCGAGGAAAAGATTATTTTTTTCACGCCGTGGCGAGTCATAGCGTCCAGGAGATTGACGCCGGCAGCGATGTTGGCGGCGTAGAAAGTGCTGGGCTCGCGGACGGACTTGGCGACTAGTGCTTCGCCAGCAAAATGCATGACCGCGTCGACTTTGTGCTTCGAATAGACTTCCTCGATTTGTGCGCGGACGCCGAGATCGGCTCGGCAGAAAATGGCTTTGGGCGGAACGGCAGCGGCGTGGCCTTCCTGGAGATTATCGAGGGCGATGACTTGGTAGCCACGGGCAAGGAGAACCTCCGCGCAGATACTGCCGATATAGCCTGCTGCTCCGGTTACAAGAACGTTCAAAGAAGTGACCTCGCCTTCATGCGGAAAATATTTGGTGAGCTTGCTTCGTATTAAAACTATCAGGATGCCAAGTCGTTGTCAGCGAAGAATTGGCAGGGCATTAAGGGAATATGACAATTGCCGGGTCGCGGAGGAGATTAGGGCGCGGACATGCGGCGCTGAAAAGTGAGGAGAATCAGGTCGGCGCGGCGGCGAACGCCGAATTTGCTGAGCAGATTGGAGACGTGAAATTTTACCGTGCGTTCGGCGATGTTGAGTTTGCTGGCGATTTCTTTATTGGAAAGATTCTCGAGCAGAGAGTCCAGGACTTCTTGCTCGCGACGGCTGAGATTGGTGACGGAATCGGTTTTCAGGCGGCGGCCTTGATTCGTGAGAATGGAATCGACGAATCCGGACAAGACTGAACGCGGGACCCAGAAACCACCGCTGGCTACGAGCGGTAACGCGCGGACCAATTGCTCGCGAGCTTCCGTGTAGGTTAGAAGACCCTTAACTCCGAGGCGCAAGAGCTGATAGCTGTTAGCGTCGGTGTGTTGTTCGCCGACAACGATGAGGCGAGCTTCGGGATGCCGTTCCATTAGATTGGCTAGCAGAGCGCCGGTGGCGGGACGCGCGGCGTGTCCGTCAATTACGTAGACTTGCGCGACGGGCGGCTCGAAATTGCGCATGTCGGGCGCGAGCGTGGATTCGAGCTGTTTGACGACAACCTTAACCTGAGCCTTGGACAAAACGCGCTCGAACTCGCTCAGCACGAGAGGATGCGGCGAGAGGATGCAAACTGACAGCTTGGAACTTGTACGCTTGGTAGCCACTGTATGCCAGCGTAGTGAAAACTGTCCTAAGGGGCAAGTCTCTTGGAAGGGTCTGTTCTCGAATTGTTACGTGACAGGTAGGGTGCTTTTTCGATGGGGTCCGGAGGGCGATTTTCGCAGCAAAACCTCGACAATGCATTCGGCGGCATGGCCGTCCCAGCAGGGCGGAATACGGCCGGGCTTGCCTTTTCCGAAAAGAACGGCCTGTGCGGCAGAAAGAATTTTTGCTGCGTCGGTTCCAATGAGTTGATTTGTCCTTCTGAAATGGTAAAGGGGCGCTCAGTGTTTTCGCGGAGAGTGAGACAGGGAATGCCGAGGGCGGTGGTCTCCTCTTGAAATCCGACGGAATCGGTCAGGACTAGACCGGCTTTGCTGAGGAGGCAGAGAAAATCGAGATAGCCGACGGGAGGGATTAGTTTTAGCTGAGGATGAGTCTTGGTGCCGGCCTGCGTGAGGCGTTGCTGGTGCGCGGATGAACGGGAAAGATGAGTGGAACCTAGGCAGCGATTGCGTCAATGGCGCTGAGGAGTTCGGCGAGTTTTTCGGTGGAGTCAACATTCGAAGGACGATGCAGAGTGAGGACACCAAAGCGGTGCCAGTCGGCACCGTTCTACAGAGCCAGATTTTCGCCGATGGGGGAGCCGGAGCCAATTTCGAGATTCGCGTGAGGCGTGGGAATTCCCATCTGGCGGAAGAAAATGTCGGAGAGAGCTGCATCGTAGTCCTTGCCGGTATGGACGAGGATGTGATCGATCTCCGGGTGGCTCTGCATTTCGCGCGTCAGAGGCGCGATTTAAGGAGATTGGGGTGAGCGCCGACAATGTTGATAATTTTCAGGGGCATGAGTATGAACAATTCCCTTGCGAATCAGGAATTGTACAGCACCCTGACCGTTTTTCTCGGGAAGAATCAAAACGGACTCTTCCTAAGACTGACCGGGCGTGCTGCGTTTGCTAAGGTTGACAGGAATCCCGCAGAGAGAGCCAACGCGGCGAAGAAAAGTGGCATGGAGGATCAGTCGGGCCGACCGACGGAGTGGTATTCAAAGCCGAGTGACTTCATGTGTGCGGGGGAGAGAAGGTTGCGGCCATCCAGGACGAGAGGGCGAGCCATGGTGTCGCGAATGCGTTGCCAGTCGAGTACGCGGAATTCGTCCCATTCGGTGAGCAGGAGCAACGCGTCTGCTCTCGCGGCGGTCTCGTAGGGGTCGCGGCAAGAAACGATGTCTGGATAGGCGCTGCGGGCGTTTGAGATGGCTTGTGGATCATAGGCTGTGACGAGAGCGCCTGCGGCTACCAATCGTTTATAAAGATCGACGGCAGGCGAACTGCGAATGTCGTCGGTATCGGCTTTGTGAGAAAGGCCAAGCAGGGCGATTTTTTTATCTTTTAGCACCCATAGGGCGCGATTTATTTTCTGAAAGAAGGTATTCACGCGGCGGGAGTTTATGTCTTCGGCTGCCTGGAGGATGCCAGCATCAACACCTTCCGATTCGACAAGCTGGCAAAAGGCTCGAAGGTCCTTCGGCAAACGATCGCCGCCGAAGCCGATACCTGCTTGGAGAAAGGATTCTCGAATGCGTGGGTCGAGGCCGACGGCGTGGGTTACTTCTTGGACGTTGGCGCCAATTTGTTCACAAAGATCGGCTAGAACGTTGGCATAGGAAATTTTGACGGCCAAGAAGGCGTTGGAGGCTTGCTTGATGAGTTCCGCGCTGCGCACGCTTGCCAAAAGGAGTTCAGGAGGTTCGTGCGGAGGGCAGACATTTGGGTGAATGGGGCATTGGAAATTTTGTTGAAGAATTTGAGCATACAGTTGGCGAAGAGTTTCCTCGGAGTCGGGCTCGTCCACTCCGATGAGAATGCGCTCGGGGTGGAAGAAATCTTTGACGGCAGTGCCTTTGCGGAGGAACTGAGGGTTGGCCGCAACGTGGAAGCGGGCGCTGGAATTTGGCGTGGTTACTGAAAGTAGGTGTTTTAGTTGCTCACCAGTTTTGACGGGCACTGTACTGCGCTCAACGATGAGCTTTGGCTCATCCACGATTTGGGCGATCTGATTTACGGCAGCGTCGAGCGCTGCGAAATCTGAATTGCCATTTTCAAGCTGGGGGACACCGATGCAGAGGAAAATGAGATCAGCGCTTCGCAAGGCTGGGATCGCGTCTGTGGTAAGTGTGAGCATGCCGCTGGTGCGGCTGCGCAAAATCAATTCATGAAGGTGCGGTTCATATACAGGGAGTCGGCCCTCGGCCAGTAACCGAACTCGTTCCGCGTCGCGGTCGAGACAGAAAACGTGGTGGCCGATAGCGGCGAGGCAACCGCCTGTAACTAATCCGACGTGGCCACACCCCATGACACATACTCGCACGAGATCACGCTCCGACGATGCGCATGATTGTATGACGGATACGCTGGTATGGCTTGCGGAAAGTCGAGTGGAGAACGAGTTGTTACATGGAGTGAGCTGAGAAATGTTAAAGGCACTCTGTTCATGATTCTCAGGCGGCACCTCCTTACGCAAGTGACCATGTTCGAGACGAAAAGCATTGCCACAGAGGTACGGTGGTTCGGGGCGCTGAAATGACCGTTCACGCCCAAAAAGCGCTAGTTCGCTGCAAGGCGTTCGATTCTGAGGGTAAAGCTGCGTAAAATAAGGATGTAGCTCAACGCGGCCTTCTCTGCTGGTGTCCCCCATTCAAGAGGAAGTCCGCTAAGGAGTTGTTGCTTTCCCGCGCATGCGTAATTTGAATGAATCCGCTAAGGCTCTGCGAGAGTTGCTCTCGGAGCGGATCCTTGTGCTCGATGGAGCGATGGGGACGATGCTGCAGCAGCGGCATCTGACCGCGGAGGATTTCGGCGGGGCGGCGCTCGAGGGTTGTAATGAAAACCTTGTACGAACGCGACCGGATGTGGTGCTGGATATTCATCGGAAATATTTCGAGGCGGGGTCGGACATCGTTGAGACGAACAGTTTTGGCGGGGCGACAATTGTTTTGGCGGAGTATGGACTGGCAGGGGACGCTTATTTATTGAATCGGCGAGCGGCGGAGTTGGCGCGGCAGGCGGCGGATGAGTTGAGCACGCCAGCGAAGCCGAGGTTTGTTGCCGGATCCGTCGGACCGACGACGAAGGCGATTACGGTGACGGGCGGAGTAACGTTTGGCGGGCTGATCGACGCGTATTACGCACAGTCAAAGGGGTTGGTCGAAGGCGGAGTGGATTTGCTGCTGGTCGAGACCTGCCAGGACACACGGAATATCAAGGCGGCGCTGCTGGCGATTCAGAAACTTTCAAAAGAAATCGGGATGCAGGTGCCGGTGATCGTGTCGGTGACGATTGAGCCGATGGGCACGATGCTGGCTGGGCAGACGGTTGAGGCGATGTGGGCATCGCTGCGGCATGCGAAGCCGCTTGCGTTTGGCATGAATTGTGCCACCGGGCCGGAGTTCATGACGGATCACATCCGGACTTTGAGCCAGCTCTCAAGTGAGTTTGTTTCGTGCTATCCGAACGCGGGGCTTCCGGATGAGGAAGGCAAATATTTGGAGACGCCGACTTCACTGGCGGCGCAGCTTGAGAAGTTTGTGGATCACGGCTGGCTAAATTTTGTGGGCGGGTGCTGCGGGACAACCGAGCAACACATTCGCGCGATTGCGCAAATGGTGCACGGCAAAAAGCCGAGCGTGCGTCCGGGCGAATCGCATCGGGCCGTATATTCCGGGATTGAGACGATAGAGGCCGAAGACAGCACGCGGCCGCTGTTGGTGGGCGAGCGGACAAACGTGATTGGGTCGAGGCTCTTCAAGAATCTAGTGGCGGAAGAAAAATGGGAAGAGGCGAGCGAGATTGCGCGGCGGCAGGTGAAGGGCGGGGCGCATATCGTGGACGTGTGCCTGCAAAGCACGGAGCGGGATGAGAAGAAAGATATTCCGGTGTTTTACGAGAAGCTGATTCGAAAAGTGAAAGCGCCGGTGATGATCGACACGACCGATCCAACAGCGATTGCATTGGCGCTGACGTACTGCCAGGGTAAGGCGATCATCAATTCGATCAATCTCGAGGATGGGGAGGAAAAGTTCGAGCGTGTGGTGCCGATGGCGCATGATTTTGGCGCGGCTGTCGTAGTTGGGTGCATCGATGAAGACAAGCTGCAGGCGCAGGCATTTACGCGGGAGCGGAAACTGGCCGTTGCGCATCGTAGTTACAAACTGCTGACGGAAAAATACGGGCTGGGGCCGGAAGACATCATTTTCGATCCATTGGTGTTTCCGTGCGCGACAGGCGATGAGAATTATATTGGCGGCGCGGTCGAAACCGTGGAAGGTATCCGGCTGATCAAACAGGCGCTGCCGGATGTGCGGACGATTTTGGGGATTTCGAACGTGTCGTTTGGATTGCCTGCCGGCGCTCGCGAGGTGGTGAATTCGGTCTTTCTTTATTACTGCACGAAAGCCGGGCTGGATCTGGCGATTGTGAACACGGAGAAATTGGAACGGTTCGCGTCGATTCCGCAGAACGAGAGAGATCTGGCGGAGAACCTTTTGTTTTCCCATCCGCCCAAGGACATGCCAGGGGATCATTCTCAGGCGGAGCTGTTGCGCAACGTTCCAGCGGATTGGCGCGAGCAAAAGAAAGAGCAGCGCGCGGCAGTCAATCAATACCACATTGCGGCAATCGCCGAATATTTCCGGACCGCGAAGAAGAAGGAAAAAAAGCTTGCAGCGGACTTGCCGCTGGACGAACGACTAGCGAATTACATTATCGAGGGGACGCGGGACGGCTTGATCGCCGATCTGGAACGCAAACGAGCGGAAGGCGCCTCGCCGCTGGAGATCATCAACGGGCCGCTGATGGCTGGAATGGCGGAGGTGGGGCGGCTGTTCAATGCGAACGAACTGATTGTGGCTGAAGTGTTGCAGTCGGCTGAGGCCATGAAGGCTTCGGTGAATCATCTCGAGCAGTTCATGGAGAAGGCGGACACGGCGAAGCGCGGAAAGATCGTGCTGGCGACTGTGAAGGGCGACGTGCACGATATTGGGAAAAACTTAGTTGAGATTATTTTGAAGAACAATGGATATGACGTGGTGAATCTGGGCATCAAAGTGCCGCCGGAAGAATTGATCAAGGCTTATCTGCAGCATCATCCGGATGCGATCGGGCTTTCCGGGCTGCTGGTGAAAAGCGCGCAACAGATGGTGATTACGGCGAGTGATTTGCGTGGCGCGGGGATTGAGATTCCACTTTTGGTGGGCGGGGCGGCATTGTCTGCGAGGTTTACGCAGACGAAAATTGCGCCGAGTTACGGCCAGGCTGTTTGCTATGCGAAGGATGCGATGACCGGATTGCGGTTGATGAATCAGCTGATGGATCCGGTGACGCGGGAACAGGTTCTGTACGAGCACTCGGCTTCTGGAGACGGATTGGAGGTGGCGACGGCAGTTGCTGTGGCTAAGATACCGCAAGTTGCGCGCTCGCCGAAGGTGCGCACCGACCTGCTGATTCCGAAGGTGGCGTACCTCGATCGAAAAGTGCGGTTGGTGCCGGATTTGAACGATCTGTGGAGTTACATTAATCCGTTCATGCTGTACTGTCGGCACATGGGGTTTCGCGGGGATTTTGAGAAGCGGCTTGGGCAACGCGATCCCAAGGCCGTCGAACTGTTTGAAAGCATGGAAGAGGTAAAGCGCGACGCGGCGGAGTTTATGAAACCGCGCGCAGTCTGGCAATTTTTTGAAGCCGAGTCGGATGGGGAGGCTATGCATCTGTTCGCACCGGGTGGCGCAGAGCCCGTGCACACGTTCCGGTTTCCACGGCAGCGGGTGGGAGATTTTCTGTGCCTCAGCGACTACGTGCTACCGCCGCAGAATGGGAAACGGGATCACATTGCTCTGTTCGTTGTGACAGCAGGCGAAGGAGTGCGCGAGCGATCGGAAAAAGCAAAGAACGACGGCTACTACTTCAAATCGCACGGGATGCAGGCGCTGGCTATCGAATCGGCGGAAGCGTGCGCAGAATGGTTGCACAGGCGAATCCGTGAGGATTGGGGCTTCCCCGACCCGCCGGAGATGACGATGGCTCAGCGGTTTACATCGCGTTATCGGGGCAAGAGGTACAGCTTTGGCTATCCGGCATGCCCGAATTTGGACGACCAAGCGGGCATTTGGAAGCTGCTTCGACCGGAGGAGATCGGTGTTCAGTTAACGGAGGGATTCATGATGGATCCGGAGGCAAGCGTTAGCGCGCTGGTATTTCAACATCCGGATTGCACGTATTTTTCTGTGGGGGATACCGCTGATAACTGAGGGCTAGCTCCGGGTTCCAGCGATTTGGGAGAGGGGGGCAATGTCCGCCCTGCGTTCATGTTCATATTCTCAACACACAAAATCGAGCCTTCGATCGCGGGAAGCCAAGTGCGCGAGCATACGCAAGCGGGAGCCGCCGACATCAGTCCGCAGGTCTGTTTCGCGGGTTAGTTGCACTGGGAAGGAACTGCCTTTTAGCTGCTTCGCGGATTGCTTACTCGCCACGCGAAGGGCCGGAATTCTGCAAGCTTGCTAAAATCACGCGCGTTGGTGTTTCACCGCTCTAATTGCAGATTATTATATAATAGTAATATAACTTATAATGAATAACTCTTTGCTTCGATTGCCTCCTCCGCGGGGCCGCGGACCTGCGCCACCGGATTGTCTGTGTGGTCGTCGAGGGCATGAGCGCCGACCTTTAATTCTGATTGCTTTATGACGAGATAACCTGGAGCTGCGCCGCGGGGTGTGAGGCAGGACCGTCTCTCTACTATTTCGATGCACAAACGCTGTAGTCGGTTTCCGGGACCCAGTCTTCGGCCACTTGTGAAAATCCCAAACCGCGTCTGAGTCGACCGAAAACACCCCTAGAATCAGATAGTTAGCACGGGCCGCAGTTTCGGGGTCGGCGGCCCTGTGACATAACCACATTAGAGAAGAACTCTGGTCGGCTCTGCAGTTGCAAATCCGTGCTAGCGCTTGTCAAAACTATGGAGCGCGTTAGGAGCTCTTTCTGCAGTTTCAGGCCGGGGGGCTCTGAGGTGTGGGAAAAGGCGCTGATTCTTTCGCGCCGACTCTCGCTAGGTTCGGCAATCGGTCGCACTCCTTCCTGAATCAGGCGAACGCTTCAGCCATTTTTTGAATCGACCAGTACGTATTTGGAGTCGGAGGTCGGCAAGAATCCGGCATCGCCGAGGTGGATTGCCGCACCCTGCAGTGAGCGAACCTGAAAAATGGCGTGTCCCCAGAGTCGGTCCCCGGCGTCCAATCCCGACCTGGGACCATGCGCATTCGTCGAAGAGAGTTGTTGCGGCTGTTCGGGACGGCCGGAGCTGCCACGCGTTCTTCCTGCCATTGTGGAATCGGGCCCCTCAGCGACGGATCCGCCCACGCTCCTGGTCCGGCTCAATCGCAATGAAAGCGCCTTTGGCCAGTGAGAAAGAGCCAAAGCAGCTTTCCCGGAAGCGTTCACGGAACCCAACCACTGTCCAAGCGAGGAGGCCGAAAATCATCGCGCGGCGGTGGCTCTGCTGTGGGGTGCAGCCAGAAAACATCACGCTGGGCTGCGGGTCGACCGAGATTATGCGCATGGCCGCGGAAGCTTGTCCTCGGGCGCAGCAAAACGCTAGTTAAGTACGGCCTCCCCGAGCGTCGAATTCATTGCCCACGTCGCGCCGCGGCTCGTTGGCGAGGAGATGCGCAGCACACCGCTCACGCGCGACTATGGACATGACCTCGGCGCCATGCTGAGACGAACCGACGCCACCTCCGGCCTCCTCTACATCTGCAATCCCAACAACCCGACTGGCACGTTGACTTCACAGTCCGACCTCGAAACCTTTCTCCCCAAAGTTCGCTCTGTCATTTCGGCTCTCCTTGACTCACATCGATGAGTCAGATAGACTCATGTTATGGCTAAACGACTGCAAGTGATTGTGAAGGATCCCGAATACCGCGAAATTCAGCGCATGGCGCGCTCGCGTCATTTGTCGATCGCCGAGTGGGTCCGACAAGCACTCGACCTAGCCCGTCGGCGTGAACCCTTAGGTGATGTAGGCAAGAAGCTCGGAGTGATCCGCATGGCGGCACGACATGATTATCCTTCGGGTGATATCGACCGCATCTTGATGGAGATCGAGAGCGGATACGGCGTTGGTACCGAGCGATGATTCTGGTCGATTCGAACATTCCGATGTATCTGGTTGGCGCGCCTCATCCTCACAAAGTCGACGCGCAGCGACTGCTCGAAAAGCTAGTTGGCGATCGGCAACGCCTGGTTACGGATGCCGAGGTCCTGCAAGAGATACTGCACCGTTATGTTGCTATCAATCGTCGGGACGCCATCCAACCGGCGTTCGCCGCATTGCTTGGTATTGCCGACCAGGTGCTGGCCGTTGATCTGGCCGCAGCAGAGCGCGCAAAGGAAATTGTCATGGGCCATCGACAAATGTCCGCGCGTGATGCTGTACATTTGGCCGTCATGGAACACCATAGAATCGAGCGAATCTTGAGCTTTGATTCTGGGTTTGATGGATTCCCAGGAATCACGCGCCTGTCGTGATCCGGCGTGAAATCGATGAGAAAAATCAGCGTCGATGGCGGTCGGTTTCTGATTCAAAACCTGTGGCCGAAGCCGACCGATATCATCGGATAATATTTCAACGGTGGCCAACTGTTATCGATCTTCATTAGTTCGCATTGCATATCGCTTGTGAAAACCCAATTGATTGGGGTCATTGCTCACGAGTTCCACCGGCATCTAGGTTCTGGCTTCCCGGAAGATGTTTATGACGACGCCATGCGGGTCGGCTTACGGCTTCCTGGCATTCGATATGAAAGTCAGAAGGTTCTGTAGTTGAAATTCCAGGGCCATTACGTCGGGGAAGGCTAATCACGGCGTTGATATGTCAATAAGTCTAGCTAAATAACGGTATTGGAAATGTTTCGTTCGTCGACGACGGGCATGAGTCTTGCGATCTCAGGGCCGGGTCGGGGCGTCACAGCCATGTTCTACTTTTGGCCCCGCAACAATTGGCCCGCCCGATTATAGGAGTACCTAAAATGATCAACCGTTCGCGCTCGATCCGGCTTCTCACTCCTGTCTTTCAATCTTCTACACTCCGAATCTGCACAGCCGTAACAGCGTTCTAAAACATCGTACAGTGCAGGCTCCAGAAATATAGCCCATTCCTGTAGCTTTGTATTGAACACGTCCGCAGCTTTCTGCAGAGATTCAATCCATTCTTTACGCTCCTCGCCATCCAAGCCCTGACTGGCAGCAACGGGATGCAGTTTGCTAAAAGCGATATTCACGTCGGACAGGCATTGCGACACTTCCTTTCTTGCAGTGTGTGTGAGATCAAGTCTAGCGCGGTACTGTTCTACATCTTTCGTGAGTTCAGCTTTCAGTTTTTCAATCTCCAGGTCGGATGCGGCCTTCAGCTTTGCGACGGTATTTCTTAGCCAGTAATCACCAAACAGCTTGAAGACAGCGAAAGCGGTCGCTGCGACCACACCTCCGCTTACAAGGATAAGCCTAAGCCATGTGAGCCAATCCATAATTTGTCAATAGCCGTCCAGCTTCCGGATCATGGCATGGACAGGAAACGAGGTAATGGGGGCAGTAACCGGATTCTATCATCAAACAGAAAAGCAGGACGGCATTTGAAATTCGATCGAACCTATAAGCCCGGATCAAATTTTCGCCGGCTGTTTCGAGGGACGAACTGCAATCAGGAGCAGGTCTGAATTTCTCGAAACACCACGAAAGAATCGACAAGCGGCTTTAAGAGCTGAACTGTCGATTCACGAACTCCAGCAGATCCAGCGGAATCGTCTCCTGATGAAAACTCTGGCCTTCAAACCGACCACAAAATGCAAGTTTTTTAGTAACACCCGCGACGCTCTCATCTTCCAACCTAAGGATAATGATATCTTGGCCACCAGACTTGTGCCGAACAACGTCTCCGGGTTTAAAATCGCTGCTCATTGACCACACCTCTACGATGGCGCGGGCTACCAGTGCTGAACCCAATTTCAATTCTAGATTTCCCCGTTAGCGTTAAGAGCTATTGGGATTGAGACGTGCGACCCAGTAGCCCGCAAGAAGTGCTTTAGCACTTCTGATGCCAAGCAAGGCGCAGGACTTCCGCTTTCGTGAACACCTAACTCTTACTTGCGACGGCACATCCCGCTGCAACAGCTGAAGCGGCAAGCCACTCCAAGGGGATCTTGGACGGCCATCTGGGAAACACTTTTCCAAAATTGTGCAAGGAATTTTCGCGCGCTCTCGGGGTACTTGGGCTGCACTTTTTGCGCCTAGAGTCTCCTCCGAGTCTGGCCACGCTTCAACTTGATCCAGGTCATCGTCACGCTAAGAAAGAGACTGTAGTGTAGTGCTCGCAGAGGATGCAAGGGTAGCTAGCGTGCCGCCTTCAATGGATGTTGTCTTTGAGTCAAGCGAACTTCGGTCTTCTTCAAATTCTGCAATGTGCGGTATTCGGAATCAAGATCGGCTTTAATCGATGGAGGGCGCACGTTCGCCCGTTGGAGATCCAGAAATCAGGATGAACGGCGGAGCCTGTTCAACAAGGCGGCCAGATGCGTGCGATCTCCTTCCCTCACCGCAATGAATTTCAACCCCACGCCACCACCGGGATGTACATGCCGCACTACAGCGTCGGTCCTGATCTGTCCCTCCTGGACCAGAAATTCAACTTGCGTCCTTGCCCCAACGACCCTTGGCCTTCGCGTCTCGATAAACACCCCGCCCGGACTCAGATTCCGAACTCGCGAAGTGTCATCACGCCCTTCACAACGCCAGTAGACCCAAACGCCCTCAGGCGCCTCAACTCGCGAGTTGAACCTCCTTGCTGGAGAAATCGGTCGTTGGAACATATATCACCATCGCCTGCGGGCTTTCCAGAGATGGCGGAATGCACAAATACGCAGGACTTAACGGGCGGGAATCGTTCCCAACAATAGGTCTCACGAAGCCGAGGGGCTACAGTTGACCGGGTCCCCGCCTCTGAACTTGGGGACAACAGGGTTAGGATGCTAAACCTAATTCACCTCAACTGCAAGATGAAAACTGCCCGGGCCGCACACGTGCCAACACCAAGCAGCACATCGTGCAATTACATTTGTCAAGAGAAAC
>Ga0207136_1074_pt1 | contig 21797 bp, 18 predicted proteins | sample Alteio_BWMinHeat_8_FD_153552 | JGI IMG/M metagenome (GOLD analysis project Ga0207136, IMG submission 153552) | Enriched cells from forest soil in Barre Woods Harvard Forest LTER site, Petersham, Massachusetts, United States -... | ecosystem: Environmental > Terrestrial > Soil > Temperate forest >...
ACGTTCGCATGGGCATGCTCAACGCCGTCATGCAGAAGGCCAAGATGGTCAGCGCTTCCATGGAACCCTGTTTGCGAACAAAGCTGAGCCCTTGCTTCAAGCTGCCGAGGATGGACTCGGTCGTCTTCGCTGGCACGAATGGGGCGGAAATAATGGAGAGCGTAACGATTGGCGCCAGAAACGAAAGTGCATTCAGCCCAAAGCACCACTTCTCGCCCAACTTCGCGAGCGCCTGACCAGCGAGTGCGGGGCCAACGGTTACCGCCATATTAAACTGAATCGAATTCAGTGCGATGGCGTTGGGCATGTCCTCTCGGTCGACGAGAGTCGGGATTAGCGCCTGATACGCCGGCCCGCCAAACGCCTGGGCCAGGCCAGAAACAAATGAGAGACAAAGGATATGCCAGACGTGAATCCATCCCGTTGCCACCAGCACCGTGAGCGTCGCTGCACTGGCCATCTGGACGTATTGCGAGACCAGAAGAATCTTCCTTCGTTCGCGCCGATCCGCAACCACACCACCGATCAGCGAGAACAAGAAAATAGGAATCCCGCCGAGAAACTGGTCGAGCGCGAGCAAGAATGCGGAATGGCTCATCCGGTAAATCAGCCAGCCTTGCGCCACAATTTGCATCCAGGTGCCAATGCTGGAGGTGCAGGCGCCAAACCACATCAGGCGGAAATCGCGGTAGTGAAAAGCTTTGAATACTCGGCGAAACGTTGAGGTGTTCATTTGCTCCGGTGTGTGGCGTCGGAATCTATCTTCGCACGAGTCAAAGATGATCCCGCTACCCGCATGGATTCAGCCTGCGCTGTGGAAATGGTCATCAAGTCAGATCCTCCCATCGAATGCTAGACTTTAGTTCGAGGAGACTTTCGTTGCCCGACGTTTACATTCTCTCCGCCGTCCGCACGCCCATCGGCAAGTTCGGAGGCTCGCTTGCCTCCATGACCGCAGCGGATATGGGCGTGGTCGCGGCTGAAGCCGCTATGGATCGCGCCGGAGTTCGTCGCGACCAGATTGAAGAAACTATCTTCGGCAATGCGCGTCAGGCTGGTGGAGGCCCGAATCCGGCCCGGCAGATTTCCGTCCGCAGCGGCATTCCCAAGGAATCTCCTGCATACACCGTCAACAAAGCCTGCGGCTCAGGCCTCAAGTCCATCGCACTGGGATATCAGGAAATCGCAACCGGTAACCTTGATTGCGTGCTCGCCGGCGGCACGGAATCCATGTCGCGATTGCCTTACTATCTCGACGGCGCACGCTGGGGTTTTCGGCTGGGTAATCAGGAACTAGTGGACGGCATGTATCGCGACGGATTCTTCTGCCCGCTGGCAAAAATGCTCATGGGCGAAACCGCAGAGGTGCTGGCGGAGCAGTATAAGATTACGCGTGAAGAACAAGATGAGTATGCGCTGCGATCCCAAACACGCGCAGCAGCAGCCATCGCCGTCAAGCGATTTGACGCAGAGCTGGTGGCCGTCACGCTCCAAAGCAAGAAAGGCCCACAGAGCTTCACCCAGGACGAGCATCCGTTCGTGGGAGCTACCATCGAGAAGCTGGCTAAACTTGCGCCTGTGTTTTCACAGTCAGGAACGATCACAGCGGGCAACTCTTCCGGCATCACCGACGGCGCTGCGGCGGTCGTGCTGGCGAGCGAAAGCTTCACCCGGAAAAACAATCTCAAGCCCCTGGCGCGTATTCTGGCGGTCACTTCGGTCGGAGTTGATCCGCGTATCATGGGCATCGGCCCGGTTCCAGCTCTGCGCAAGATGGAGCAAAAGCACAAGCTGCGCACTCCTGACTTTGATCTCATCGAACTCAACGAAGCATTTGCCGCTCAGGTGCTAGCTTGCGATCGCGAGTTGCATCTCGATCCGGAAAAACTGAATGTAAATGGCGGCGCAATCGCCCTGGGCCATCCCATCGGCTGTACCGGGACTCGTATCACAGCGACGCTGCTGCACGAAATGCTCAAACGAAAAGCTAGACGTGGTGTAGCTACCGCCTGCATCAGCGGCGGCCTGGGCATGGCGCTGGCCATCGAAAACGTGTCGTAGAAAAAATGTAGGCGCTGGTGTCCCCGCCCGTGCAGGCCAAACGAAAAATGTTAGTCCGTTTTTTGCCAAAGAACACATGGAACCCACCCTCCGCATCGCCGTTGAAACAGACGCCGATCTCCTTCTGGAAATGATGCGCGAATACTATGCATTCGATCATCACGCATTCGACCACGAAAAAGCTAGCCCTGCGTTGCGAGTCCTGCTACGCGATCCCGCTCTCGGTCGCGTTTGGCTAATTTGCGCAGGCGATACTCCGGTTGGATACGTCGTTCTTACCTTTGGCTACAGCCTGGAGATGCTCGGCCGCGATGCTTTTGTGGACGAGTTTTTTCTTCATGAAACTCATCGCGATCGCGGCTGGGGACGCAAAGCGATGGCATTTGTCGAAGCAGCCGCACGCGCCATAGGTGTCCATGCCATACACCTGGAAGTCACTCGCCACAACGCCCGTGCAAAATACTTCTACCCAAAACTGGGCTTCGAGGATCGCGACCACCACCTAATGAGCAAGTGGATCAGCACAGAGACAGACAAACCGAAACACTAATAAGTCCCACCCCTGTGGTTAAAGACTTACTCGCCCGCATTGCACCCGCAAAACACCGTAGCTATACTCTTTGCAGGGCCTCAGGAGACGCAATGCCTCTATCTGCTGTAATCGTGGACGACGAGCAACTCGCCCGCGACGAACTCGCATTCTTGCTGAAGAACGTCGGTGACGTGGACGTTGTCGCCCAAGGCAAGAACGGTGTCGAGGCGGTCAACCTGATCCGCGAGCACAATCCTGACCTGGTTTTTCTTGATGTGCAGATGCCCGGCCTCGACGGTTTTGGAGTAATCAAGAAGCTGCTCGACCGCAAGCTGCCGCTTCCCAAGATTATTTTTTCTACTGCTTTCGATCAATATGCGGTCAAGGCCTTCGAAGTAAATGCAGTGGACTATCTGCTCAAGCCTTTCGACAAGAAACGCGTTGCTCAATCCGTGCAAAGAGCGCGAGCCACCATCGAAGCCAGCGGTTCCTCATCGGATAAATTGGACAACCTGGTGCGCATGCTCGAGTCTCAGAAACCACAGACCTCCAAAGTCCTGTTGAAGACCGCCGGCCGTTTGTTCCTGGTCAACCAGAAAGACATCTGCTTTGCCTCCATCGAGGATGGCATTATCAGCGTGGTCACCAGCGGTCCCAATGGAATGGAAGGACAATCCAACTGCCGCACTTTGGAGGAGTTGTTGGATAGTCTCGACCCCAACCTGTTCTGGCGTGCCCATCGCTCCTACCTGGTCAATATCAATCGCATCAAGGAAGTCGTGCCCTGGTTTAAGAGCTCCTATCAGTTGCGGCTTGACGACAAAAAACAGACGGAAATTCCGGTCAGCCGCGCTCAAACCAAGCGCCTGCGCGAACTGTTCGGCTTGTGACTTTCGTGCCGCAGAGCACAACCTGATAGTCCGCTCGACGCATCACAAGGGTATATAATCGCAGTATTCAGCCGCAATTTCTGAATAGCATGGGGCGATTTTCTTGAATATGCCCGCATCCAAAAACCGTCATCTCGCACGGCTTCGAGTCATAGCCCTGCTGTGCGTGCTTCTGGTGACTTTTGGTGCATTAGTCCAAGCTATTCACGTCCATTCACAGAATTCCAGACTTTCGACTCATGAGTGTTCTCTTTGCCTGGTTGCGCATTCGGGTGTTCTCAACGGCATCACGTCTCCGCCCGACCCTGTGTTTGACAGCACGGCAGTCGTGGTCATACCAGACGCACAACTCCACCGATCAAGCTTTGTCCTCTCTCTCCGCATCCGCCCACCTCCTTCGGCTTAGCTAGGTTTCTCGATCCCCAGAGGTCCAGATTTCACGTCATCCGTGAAGTCTTAGCACTCGCTCTTGACGCCTCTGGTCAGGAAATTGCTGGCACTACCGAATCTCCAATTGAGGTGATTGTGAATGAAACATCTTGCTAGTCTGCTGGTACTTCAAGCAGTACTTTGGGTTCTCCCCCTTGCGGCTCAGCAAGCTGGGACTGCCCCGGCGAACCAATCCGACAATGCAGCCCTGCTGCAGAAAATAAGTGATCTCGAAGATCGTCTGGTCGCCATGGAGGGCGAGATTCGCCAGTTGAAGGCGCAGCAATCGGCACCGGCAGCGCCGCAGGCGGGCGCACCTGTAACAGCGGGAACTCAAGCCGGTACCGCGGGTCAGCCACTGGCTGCTCCTGCGCTGGAATCAACCCTGCAAGGTCCAACTCTTGGCGGAGCAGGCGGCAGCGCCGCAAAAGCTTTGAACCCCGACATTAGTATGATTGGCGACTTCGTCGCCAGCGCCGGGCACAACCCGGTGAATCCAACTCCGTCACTTCAGATGCATGAGTCCGAACTGGGCGTGCAGGCGATTATCGACCCGTATGCTCGTGGCGACTTCTTTCTTTCGTTCGGAGAGGAAGGAGTCAACCTCGAAGAAGGCTACATCACCCTAACCGCTCTCCCGGCAGGGTTTGTAGCAAAAGTGGGTAAATTTCGCGGCGCTTTCGGCAAGGTCAATACCCTGCATAACCATGTGCTGCCTTGGGTGGACCGTCCGCTGGTCACCAACAATCTCGTGGCGGGCGAAGACGGTATTGATGATGCGGGAATTTCCGTGCAACGAATTCTACCGGCACCCAAAGGAATTTTCCTGGAGGCAACCGGACAGATTTTCCGCGGCGATTCCGGAGACCAGCAGCATCCACTTTTTAAGGCCACGACTAACAGTGATGTCAGCACCGTCGAACATCTGCGCGCTTACCATGACATTTCTGAATCCACCAACGTTGACCTCGGCGTCTCGTATTCGCAAGGTTCCAATGCAGCGAGTCCTGGCTTTCTTACACGGCTCTATGGAGTTGATGCTACTGTGCGTTGGAAGCCCCTGCGACGGTCTATCTACCATTCGTTCGTAGGACGAGGCGAGTTCATTTGGAGCCAGCAACGATTGCCGATTTCAGAACAACGTGCTTTCGGTTTTTATACCTCTGGTGACTATCAACTGGGACGGCGGTGGTTTGTGGGCGGACGCATCGACCGTTCCGGCGAAGCTGCGAATGCTCGATTGACCGACAACGGTTTTTCCGCCGTTCTGACTTACTGGCCAAGCGAGTTCGCCCAGCTACGCGGGCAGTACGAACTGACCCGCTATGCGGGTAACATTGATGCACACCAATTGCTCTTACAATTGCAGTTCTCATTGGGCGCGCACGGTGCGCACCCCTTTTAGGAGAGACATGAAAGCAAGCAATCGTTTTTCGCGTTTCACCATCGCTGGAGTGCTCGGCCTTCTGGCCTGGGTCGCGCTTTTACCTCCGACTGCCGCCGCCAAGAAACTTAACGTCGTGACCTCGACCACAGACATGGCCGCGCTGACCCAGGAAGTCGGCGGTGACAAAGTGAATGTGGATTCCATCGCCAAGGGTTATCAGGACCCTCATTTTGTCGAGGCAAAGCCCAGCTTTCTTCTCAAGCTGCGCCAGGCAGACTTGCTGATCTCTGTAGGATTGCAGTTGGAAATCGGATGGCTGCCTCCATTGATCACGCAGAGCGGCAACCCGCGCATTCAAGTAGGTGCATCTGGCTATCTGGACGCATCCCAGTTTTCCGAGATCATGGAAATCCCGCAAGGCACGGTCACACGCGCTGAGGGTGATGTCCACCCCATGGGAAATCCGCACTACTGGCTCGATCCCGATAACGGGCGCCGCATCGCCAAAGGCATCGCCATCAAATTGGGCGATTTGGATCCCGAAGACGCTGCCTATTTTCAGCAGCGCTCCCAGGATTTTGCCCAGCGCCTGGCCGCCGCCGAGCAGAAATGGGATACAGAGATGAAACCATTTCGCGGCCGCAAAGTCGTCACTTACCACCGCTCCTTCCCTAACTTTGCTAAACACTATGGTCTGGATGTGATCGGTTATGTGGAGCCACGGCCCGGAATTCCACCGACACCCAGCCACACTCTCGAACTCATCCAACTCATGAAACGGGAGAATTGCAAGCTGGTGCTGGTTGAGCCGTATTTCGACTTAAAAACGCCGCAGTCCATTGGGCGCGAAACCGGTGCGCAAGTGGTCGTGTACCTGCCCTCCGTTGGGGGTGAAAAGCAAGTCACTAACTATTTCGAGCTGTTCGATTACGATATAGCTTTGCTAACCAAAGCATTTCAGGCGACTCAATAAGGAGCATATGGAAATTCTCCCTTTTTTGCTCGCACCCTTTCTAGCGAGCCTGATTTTGACCGGGATTCATGCCTATCTCGGCGTCCACGTCGTGGAGCGCGGCGTGATTTTTGTGGATCTGGCATTGGCGCAGATTGCCGCGCTGGGCGCAACGGTCGCTATCCTGATCGGAATGGACCCCCATGGCGGGGGCGCCTACTGGCTGAGCTTGGCATTTACGTTCGTCGGTGCGGCTGTGTTTGCCTTCGCCCGCACCCGCCGCGGACGCATTCCTCAGGAAGCCTTCATTGGTATCGCCTACGCGGTTGCGTCGGCCACTGCAATCCTCGCCATGAGCAAGGCCACCGGCGAAACTGAGCACCTCAAGGACATGCTCGTAGGCAACATCCTGGCTGTCTCCATGCACGACGTGGCCAAGACTGCGGTGCTCTACGGCGTCGTCGGAACCTTCCATTACATCTTCCGCAAACAGTTCCTGCTCATCTCCACCGACCCCGCGCGGGCCGAAGCCAGTGGTATGAGCATCCGGTTCTGGGATTTTCTGTTTTACGCTTCGTTTGGCTTCGTTGTCACTTCTTCCGTCGCGATTGCCGGAGTCTTGCTTGTGTTCTGCTATCTGGTCGTCCCCTCCGTCGGAGCCATGCTCTTCGCTGAGGGCATCGGCCGCCGTCTGGCCATTGGCTGGACCATGGGAACGCTGGTGTCAGCACTGGGCGTTTATTTTTCCGTGCTCTTCGACATGCCCACCGGCGCCACGATTGTTTGCACTTTTGGTGGAGTACTGATTGTCATGTTTTTTATTTATTTAATTTTTTCGCGTGAGCACAAGACCGAATCGGTAACTTCAGAGAGAAGGAGCCGCGAACAAGTTCCGCAATGAAGTCCCCGGGCAAAGCATTCCGAGTTCTGGCGATTCTATGCACGTTGATCGTAGCTCTCAACGGCTACGCTCAGGCTGTCCACGTTCATACCCAGAATTCCAGCGTTCCCGGTCATGATTGTTCCATCTGTTCGGTCGCTCATTCTGGAGTGCTAAGCAGCACGGCATACCAGCCTGCGCCGCTTTTTGTTCGCACCATTCTTGTTGTCAGTGTTGAAATCGCCCGTAGCTCTGCGGGCATCGTTTTCTCTCATCGTATCCGGCCACCTCCTACCGTCTAGGGAATCGCACCACAATTCAATCGGGTCTTCGCAGGCCCATGCACTCACCCTAGATCTCTTTTTTAGGAGGAAATCATGCTGGCTATTGATGGCAAGTCTTTTCGTACGACTCTTCTCGCAGTTCTCTTTTTGGCGCTGAGCCTATGCACTCACGCGCAGTCGGGCGGCACCTCTGCGTCCATAAACGGTACTGTGCTGGATGAGTCCGGTGCCGTGGTTCCGAATGCAACCGTCGAGATTCACAACCCAGTCAGTGCTCTTGACCGTTCCGTCAACACGGACAGCAACGGCAAGTTCAGTTTCCCTAACGTTCCCTTCAACCCGTATCACCTGTCCATTAACGCCCAAGGTTTCGCAGCGTATGCCCAGGACGTGGACGTTCGCTCGAGTGTCCCCGTAAATCTCGCCATCAACCTGAAGGTCAAAGGCTCGGTGGAAACCGTAACGGTGGAAGCTGAAGGAGGAGACCTGGTAGAGAACGATCCCACGGGTCACACCGACGTCGATCGAGGATTGTTCGACAAAATTCCTCTCGAAAGCCAGTCTTCGTCCGTGAGTTCGCTGGTCACTCTTGCATCACCTGGAGTGGCTGCCGATTCGAACGGCCTGTTTCATGGACTCGGCGATCACGCGTCCAACTCATTCTCAGTGGACGGCCAACCCATCACCGATCAGCAAAGCAAAGTTTTCTCCAACCAGATTCCCGTGGATTCGATTGAATCTCTGGAAGTGATTCCCGGCGCACCACCCGCCGAATATGGAGGCAAGACGAGCTTGGTGATTGTCGCGACAACCCGTTCGGGTCAGGGCGTTACTACTCCTCACGGCAGCGTAAACTCGTCGTACGGTTCGTTCGGATCGTCAAACTTGGGTGTTGATCTGGCCTACGGCGGCGCAAAGTGGGGGAATTTTATCTCCGCCAACGGTCTCAACAGTGGCCGGTTTCTGGATCCACCCGAGTTTGCTGTAATTCACGATAAAGGTAATGAACAAAACATTTTTGACCGCATCGACTACCAGCTCTCGACTGTGGACTCCATTCACCTGAACCTGGGTTTTACGCGTTCCTGGTTTCAGACTCCGAACTCGCTGGACTCCCAATTGGCAACACCCTGGTCCGGTGTCGTGGTCAACAATGGCGGCCGCGATCCGAACGGTAACCTCGTCGGCCCTGCGGACCAACGCTCGAAAATCCTGACTTTCAACATTGCGCCCTCATGGACGCGAGTATTAAGCCCGCAAGCGGTTTTCACGCTTGGTGCGTTTGTGCGGCGCGACGCCTACAACTATTACCCCAGCGCCAATCCATTTTCCGATCTCGGCGCGCCCAATCTTCAGCAGGAAACCGTCGCCCAGAACCGGACGCTGGCTAATACTGGCCTTCGCTCGGACGTCTCCTACGTGAAAGGAATGCACAACATCAAGGCGGGAGCCACCTACCAGCAAACGTTTCTCACCGAAAATTTCAAGCTGGGAATTGTGGACCCAACCCTGTTGTCGTCATTGCAAGATGCGAATGGAAATCTCCTGAACTGTCTGGACGCGACTGGCAAGCCACTACCCGGTACGGCTTGTGCGATCCTGTTTCCCTTCGACCTTTCGCGCGGTGGAGGCCTATATAAATTTCATGGCCACACAGACGTAAAAGAGCTTGCCCTCTTCATCCAGGATGCAATCACCAAAGGAAACTGGTCCTTCAACCTGGGGATTCGTGGTGACCTTTACAACGGCATTGTTACTGCACGTCAAGCCGAGCCGCGTCTCGGCGTGGCTTACAACATCAAGCAGAGCAATACCGTGCTCCGCGTTTCATATGCGCGGACCATGGAATCTCCGTTTAATGAAAATCTTGTGCTGGCTAGCGAAGGATGCAATTCCACCGTCATTTCTACTTTGATCCCGTGCGTGCCAGCGCCCAACACTCCCGGCTATCGCAACGAGTTTCATGCCGGTTTCCAGCAAGCGCTTGGACGCTACGCGGTTGTGAGCGGCGATTACATTTGGAAATACACACACACGGGGTACGATTTCAGCGTCTTGGCAGCGACTCCGATATTCTTTCCCATTGGATGGCACAATTCCAAAATACCGGGATACGCGGTCCGCGTAAGTGTGCCGAATATCCATGGGTTCACCGCTTTGCTCGTTTTCTCCAGTGTTGCTGCACGTTTCTTCCCGCCCCAAACCAGCGGCCTCGGTGTTACAGTTGGGCAGAGCGGGCTGCCGTTTCGGATTGACCACGACGAAAAATATAACCAAACGATGCACCTCCAATACCAGCCTTGGAAGACCGGGCCTTGGGTTGGTTTCAATTGGCGATATGATAGTGGCCTGGTTGCCGGTTCAGTGCCATTCGCAACCGACACAACAACTCCGGTGGATTTAACCGGGTTCAGTGCAGATCAGCAGCTACAAGCAGGTTTGTTCTGCGGAAGCCAGCATCCGACGCTCTCCGTCCCTCTGACCACTTGCGCCCCGTCGCAACTTGGTTCGACGCTGGTAAAAATCCCGGCACCAGGCACCGAGAACGACGACCACAATCCGCCCCGTATTGCGCCCCGCAATTTGTTCGATCTTGCATTGGGGGACGACAACCTTTTCAAAGGCGATCGCTACAAGTGGAGTCTCAGTCTGACTGCAATCAACCTGGCGAACAAAGTGGCGCTCTACAACTTTCTTTCCACTTTCAGCGGTACACACTATGTTTCACCGCGCGCATTGACGGCGCAGATTGGTTTTCATTTTTAGGAGGCCGGCTCGAAGGCATTCATCCTGGAGAGGGAAAGGGGCGAGGCAGACGGCTAGGGAGGAGATCCAGCCGTCTGCCCGGGCTGCTGCATGCGTCACTATGCAGCCAGCGCTTCCAACGCGGTGCGATTGCGAATCACCAACGTGGAGCCTTCCAAACGAATAAGTTCCTTTTTCTTGAGATCACTCAACAATCGGGTTACTGTTTCCCGCGACGACCCAATCATCTGCGCCATCTCTTCATGAGTCAGGCTTGCCCGCACGCGGACTTCCGGAGGCTCCGGTTGCTCCCGGCTAGGCGTCCAGGACAAGAGTAATTTCGCCAGCTTCCCCGCCGAAGAGCGCGACAGCACCAGATCATGGATGTCGCGATAGGCTGATTGAAACTCTTTACTCAGAGCCTGCGACGCGTGCAGTCCCGCCTCGCCGTTTTTTTGCATCAGCCGGATTAGCGCTTCGCGCTCCACAAAGTTCACTTGACAGGGTCCCGAGGTCTCCGCCGTCGTTTCAAACGGCTCTCCTGCGATCACGGCACTCAGCCCCAACACTTCCCCGGCCTCCGCAATCTTCAGGATCAGCACTTTACCTTCTCGCGATGTGGTCGAGAGCTTGGCCTTACCGGAACACAGCACAAATGCTCCGCGTGGCGTTTGCCCCTCCACAAACAGGACGGCGCCTCCCGGATAGGTGCAAAGATGGCTCGATTCCGCCAGCTGTTTAAGGACGTCGCTGGATAAGTTGCAAAACCAGTGCTCTTGCCGCAATTTGCAGGTGAGACAGCTCTCCACGATCTCCAGTCCATAAGGCGTATTCATTGCTGGCATCCTCGCGGTCCCCGCTCGTGTCGCTGAAGCTGATTGAATCGCCACCAAGTGATGAGCTCGTGTCCGCGCTCGACGCAAATCCCGCATCAAAAGGCGCGCATGCTCAGTTTTTGCTAGAAGCGCGGCTGCGATCATCCGGGCCCGCCGGTCCTGTGATCTCAAGAAATGCACCAATTCCCAACCTGCACCTGGATCACTCTCGTTATGCCACAAAACACCACACGTGAACAGATAAAGGGGATCAAACGATGCATCCGCTGCAGGAGAGAGGGGCTTCACGGCTACTGCTTGGACAACATCCGAAGCTACCAAACCGGTTGGTACCGGTTGCAGACCCGGTTGCCGCTGGAACCTGGCAGCGCGTAGCTCCAGCCCCTTCCGAATCAGTGACTCGACACCTCCGCGCCGCCGCACAGCGGCCAGTTGGGCAAGCAATTTCTTCTCCCAATCCTTGTTCGATGCTTCTGCAAAGGTGCCTCCGCGACCGGCCTCTATAGACTCCAGTCTCGGGTCCTACGCCCTGCCTATTGTCCTAAAAACACTCACTTTCACACCCAGAACCCTGGATCGCCGAGGTGCTGTGCAGCTGTCATTGCAGCCCACATGCCAAACTCATGCTTTTTCCTAAGTTGGGGCAAATGCTTAAGGAAGGATTCCACGATCTATTCAAGCACTATGTTTCAACTTACTCTGATTGACGAAGCCCCGGCAGAACGCCGACATCTCGTCATCCTCCCAGGCTGGAACCCATGTCAGCAAGCGCCTAAGCTTCCCAGGAATGACTCGCACGAGCCGACACCCCGCCCTTTCAGCCTGCGTAGTCCGTGCGGCTGATTCCCAGCCTGTTCATCCGCGATTGCAGCGTGGTCCTCTTCATGCCCAGCCGTGCCGCCGCTCCCTGCGCGCCGGAGATCACTCCGCCCACTTCACGCAGCACGTGGATAATGTGCTCCCGTTCCATCCCCTGCAGAGTAGTATCGTGAGGCTTTCCCTCAGGTGCCCGCCTCAACTCTGACATCGGAACATTGAGGGTCTTATCCGGAGAAAGGATCATCGATCGTTCGACCAGATTCTCCAGTTCCCTGATGTTCCCCGGCCATTCCCAAGCCATCAGTGCGTCCATTACTTCGACCGGAATCGTTTCGATCTTCTTCTTCATGCGCTGCGCGAATTTGTCCACGAAATACCAGATCAGCAACGAAATATCCTGCCGGCGTTCTCGCAACGGGGGCATGTGCACAGGGAAAACGTGCAGGCGGTAATACAAGTCGCTTCGGAACTCGTGGGTTGCAACTGCTTTGGCCAAGTCGCGGTTGGTGGCTGCGATGATGCGCACGTCCACACGAATCGTGCGCACTCCCCCCAGTCTTTCAAATTCCTGTTCTTGCAGAACCCGGAGCAGTTTTGGTTGCAGCTCCAGCGGGACATCACCGACTTCATCTAGAAACAATGTGCCCTTGTCGGCCAGCTCCAGCCGCCCTACCTTTTGACTGATGGCTCCTGTGAATGCCCCTTTCTCGTGTCCGAAGAGTTCACTCTCCAACAACCCCGTAGGGATCGCACTACAATTCACTTTGATAAAGCTCTTCTCTTTTCTTGGACTCAGGCGGTGGATAGCCTTCGCCACCAGCTCCTTGCCAGTGCCGGTTTCTCCAAGAATCAGCACTGTCGCCTCCTCCGGTGCCACCACATCCACCTGCTCCAGCACATGCTTAAGCGCGGGACTCTCACCTACAATCTCTTCGAAATTCTGGGTCGCATGGATTTCATCGCGCAAGTAAGGCTTTTCTCTTGCCAGTTTGTCTGTGAGGTTTGCAACCTCGTTGTAGGCCCGTGCACCATCCAGCGCGGATGCCACTTGCGCCGCGACCTGTTTCAAGAAGCTGACATTTTCAGATCCAAAGGCACCATCCTTCATGCTCCCCAGATTCAAAGTGCCCAAAGCCCCTCGGCGCGTCATCAGCGGAATCGAACAGAATGAGCGGATTCCCATGCGCAGCAGACGTTCCGCGAACGGGGAAGCCGTCGCTACCAGTTGCAGGAAGTTCCGTACTTGCGGTTGGCCGGTCGAGAAGGCGGCTCCGTGTGCCGATCCAGCCACGGGGACAACGGCATCTGCTTCGATATGTTCTTCGGCACGCGGCGAGTCCAATGAATACAGGTGCAGAGACTGGCCCGTTCCTTCGTACAAACCGATGCTGGCATAGTCCTGTCCGACCACTTTGCGGACCAATTCTGAGATGGCCGGAAACACCTGCTTTACATCCAAACTGGAAATCAGCGTCGTACTAACATCCAGCAACCCTGCCAGCCGTTCCTTCTCGGCCAGCACGGCAGTGCGCATCAATTCATTTTCCAGCGACAAGGCCACCAGTTGAGCGACTTTACGCAGGAAGCGCACATCCGCATCCCCGTAAGCATTCAAACGGGAACTGCCCACTCCCAGAGCACCCAAACGCTTCCTTGCTGTAGTTAACGGTAACGAGCAATAGGAGCGAACTCCCCGTTCTCGCAAAAGGTGGACAGATCCCTGGAATCGGTTCTCCCGCTCCAAGTCGGGCCACACTACGGGTTCCTGCGTCTCTAGAGTCAGGCAGCAGACCGCTTCTTCCAATGGTAATTCCGTGGGGAGAAGATTGTTCCCCTCCCGTTCCCATAGGTTTATCTGCATAACATCTCTGACGGGATCATGCAAAGCCACATTGGCAATTTCGAAGGAGGTGCCATGGTGCAAAGGCTTCGCCAATTCCGGCAATAGCTCTGGCAGGGCGAGAGGTTGTGCCACCAGCTCGGCAACTTGCAGCAGGGCTTCATAACGGCGGCGTATATCCTTTCCCTCATCTCCCTGTTTGTTTTTGTCCGTGACCTCGATCACTATTGCACCTACACGAGTCACATTGCCGCCCGCATCACGGATCGGAAAGAAGCTCACCATCCAATGTCCTACCGTAGCTCGGGTCGGCAACTGCGCCGCTAACTCCCAGTCGGTGACGCTCTCCCTTGTCGCGAACACCCGCCGGTAGATGGGTTCAAGTTGGTCTGCCGCTTCCCCAAGAATGTCGCGCAGAGTCCTGCCCAAGTGGGCATTTGCCGGAAAACCGTTCATCGCCGCTAGAGCATCGTTGATCGCACAAAAGCGCAACTGCTCGTCCATAATGGCAAAGCCCACAGTAGGAGACTGGAAGAACTCCCGCCAAGTGTGCTCTGGCTCTGTTCCGAATTCTGGCTGTGCCAGCTGCCGAAAGGCATCAAACTCACTGCTTCTTGTAATCAAGTCCATGACACCTCTCGCAAAACTCTTCGTTTCAGGGGAAGGTCGGTAAGTGCTGACATGGGCGGGCAGCCCCCGGCGGCTTTCGGACAACCATGCAGCGGGTACCCTATTTGCAGACATGGTAAAGCGACTAGCGAAAGAAAAGGCTCACAATTACGAGGAAGATAATCCTGACAAACCTCACATCTTGCGTACGGAAGTACTCCGCCGCAGATATGGCCTAACTTAACGTCATCGAAGTGGCACGCAGGATCCATTGCATGAGTCCCCAAAACCAGGTCCCCAGGGCAAAGTTCCCGTAACAGCCCAGCACAGCAATATTAGGGCATGATAAACCAATTGGGCTTTGTTGCAACACAATTGTTGCTAGAAGTTAACAAACGCGCTTCCCGATATGAGGTAGCTATTACACGAAACCGCATATTTGCTCGTGCAAAACCGGAATAGCCCAACTGAATACCATGCTCCTTTGAGGGGTTATAATTCTGGTGTGGCAAGGGGCTGGGAAAGCAAATCAGTCGAGGAACAACAGGCAGAAGCCGCAGTTCCAGCCAACACTAAGCCGCGCCTCACACTAGCCGAGATCGCCATACAGCGCCGTCGTCAGGGCCTGCTTCTTTCGCGTCAGCATGTGCTCCAGCAACTTGAAGTCGCCCGCGAGCCCCGCCATCGCGAGCAGCTACAAACTGCGCTTGATGATCTTGACGCCCAACTTGCGCAACTGACCTGCGCCACCGCCGACACTTCTAATTAACCACTAACGTATAATGGAAGCTCCCCTATGAAAGCTTACGTTTATGTTTCGTTGAAAAAGAGTGTTCTGGATCCCCAAGGTAAGACCATACACGGTGCTCTCAACAAGATGGGGTATAAGGGCCTGGAGGAAGTCCGTCAGGGCAAGTACTTCGAACTCACTCTGGACGGCGGACTGAACCGCGCCCAAGCTGAAGCCGAGGTCGAACGTATGGCCCGCGAAGTCCTGACCAACCCAGTCATTGAAGAATTCCGCTACTCCCTCGAAGACTGACGGTGCAAAATTTTGACCCTGAGCAGGACCGGGACGTAGGAGACAGTTATGTGCGGTATCGTCGGATATGTAGGGAAAAAGAGCGTCGTTCCGGTCATCATTGAGGGGCTCCGCCGCCTCGAATATCGGGGCTATGACTCTGCTGGAATCGCTGTCGGCGGCCACGGTGACGGTCTGCAGATCCGACGCGCCGAAGGCAAGCTGCGCAATCTCGAAGAAGTCATCCGCCTTAAACCACTCGATGGTACCTTCGGCATCGGTCATACTCGGTGGGCCACCCACGGCCGGCCCACCGAAGAAAACGCGCACCCTCATCGCGACTGTACTGGACGCATTGTCGTCGTCCACAACGGCATCATTGAGAACTACCTCACTTTGAAAAAGAAGTTGCTCGAAGAAGGCCACAAGTTCACCACAGAAACCGATACCGAGATCATTGCCCACTTGGTGGAGAAACACCTTAAGGCCACAAACGGCCAGCGCCCGGCACTTGAAGATGCAGTCCGCAAGACCATCCGCGAATTAAGCGGCGTGTTCGCCCTGGGAGTAATTTCCGCCGATGATCCCGACAAAATCATCGCCGCCCGCAATGGTCCGCCGGCTGTTATCGGCTTAGGTAAGGACGAGTATTTCGTCGCCTCCGACGTCCCCGCCATTCTCCATCACACCCGCGAGCTGTTCTTCCTTTCGGACGGTGATGTGGCGGTTGTGACTCCTCAGGGCGTGCAAGTCACGGATTTCAACGGTAAGCCCGTCACCCCCAAAATCCAGCATGTGAATTGGGACCCGATCATGGCCGAAAAAGGTGGGTTCAAACATTTCATGCTGAAAGAAATTTACGAGCAGCCCCGCGCCGTGCGCGACACCACTCTGGGGCGCGTTTCGCAGGATACCGGCCGCGTCTTCCTCGACGAAATGGAAATTACCGAAGCCGAATTCAAAGCGGCCAGGAAGATCAATATTGAAGCTTGCGGAACCAGTTGGCATGCAGCCCAGGCGGGTAAGTTCATGATTGAGGCCCTCGCCCGTGTTCCGGTCGAGGTGGACTATGCCAGCGAATGGCGTTACCGAGATCCCATCGTCGCGCCCGACACGATTACGCTCGTGATCTCGCAGTCCGGAGAAACCGCCGACACCATCGCTGCTCAGCGCGAAGCCAAAGCTCGCGGCTCTAAGACCCTGGCCATCTGCAATGTCGTCGGATCCATGATTACTCGCGAGGCCGCTGGCACCATTTACACTCACGCCGGCCCTGAAATTGGAGTGGCTTCCACCAAGGCCTTCACCGCCCAGCTCACTGCGCTGTATTTGTTCGCGCTCTACCTGGCGCAAGTGCGCGGCACCATTAAAGAGGAGCAAGCGAAAGAGGCGGTTTTTCAGCTGACCCTTCTTCCGAAGAAACTTGAACAACTTCTTACCCGCGATCCGCAATGCGAAGACTTGGCCAAACTGTACGTCCGGGTGCAAGACTTTCTATTCTTAGGACGCGGCATTCACTACCCCATCGCCCTCGAAGGGGCGCTCAAGCTGAAGGAAATTTCCTACATCCACGCCGAAGGTTATCCCGCTGGTGAAATGAAGCACGGCCCTAACGCGTTGATCGACGAGAACCTGCCCGTGGTCATTATCGCGACCCGCGACCCGAAGAACGAACTGTCGGCGATCCGCTACGAGAAAACAATTTCTAACCTGAAAGAAGTGAAGGCCCGCTCCGGCATTGTCATCGCACTGGCCACGGAAGGCGATACTCAGATCAAAGAAGAAGCCGACCATGTGCTCTACATTCCCCCGGCCCCCGAAGAGCTCTCGCCCATTCTCGAAGTCGTGCCGCTACAGTTGCTCGCCTATCACATCGCAGTACGCCGCGGCTGCGACGTGGACCAACCCAGAAATCTCGCCAAATCGGTAACGGTGGAGTAATAACTCACGTCGGGATAGCCGATATGCACAGCCTGAACAAAACTCACATGGGGATGGCCGCCCCCGGCCGTCCGGGCGAGCAAAGCTCGCCAGCGAATGCCCACGGATGTAACATACTCTAGGAAAAGGTAAGCACTAAGCTTCAATGTCTCTACGCGGTCTCATCACGGTTCTTGCAGTCTTCGCGTGTGTAGCTGCCCTCCTCACACCCGTACTGACAGATGCTCACCATTGGTGGCCACGCAAGCGCAAAAAAGACTGGGACATAGCTAGCTGACGTCCGGGTGAGCAAAGCTCGCCAGCTTCCGGCCATCCATCTAAAATCACTCAATCATGCCCACCACTCCCCACTGGCTCACCCAGCTCAACACCGAAGTCATCGCCTGTACTCTCTGCCCACGCCTGGTAGAGTATCGTGAAAAAATCGCCCGCGAGAAACGTCGCGCCTATCGCGATTGCGAATACTGGGGAAAGCCTGTGCCCGGTTTCGGCGATCCTAACGCTCGCGTACTCGTGCTCGGGCTCGCCCCTGGCGCTCACGGTTCCAACCGCACTGGCCGTCCCTTCACCGGAGACGCATCCGGCAAATTCATGTATCCGGTATTGCATGAAACCGGCTTCGCCAGTCAGCCTGATGCACTCGAACGCAACGACGGCCTCCAATTGAAGGATCTTTACATCACCGCCGCAGTGCGCTGCGCTCCACCCGATAACAAGCCCCTTCCGCAGGAACTCGCGAACTGCGCGCACTATCTGGACCGCGAAGTGGATGGCCTCGCGCAGGTTAAAGTTGTGGTCGCCTTGGGCAAGATTGGATTTGACGCTTATTTGAACTACGTTCGCCGGCGAGTTCAACTTGCCAGCAAGAAGCCCTATCTGTTCAAGCACGGTGCCAGCTACAAGATGCCGGATGGTAAGACCTTACTGGCTTCCTACCATCCCTCCAATCAGAACACGCAAACCGGCAAGCTGACCCGGCCTATGTTCGTGAGTATTTTTAAAGCAGCCGCGAGGATTGCCGATAGCTCAGAGTGAGCGGCCAACGCCGGAGCCGGAGACGCGCACTCTCCCCACGCTGGGGATTTCCAGAAACAGGGTCGCAATCCGGGGCGATGGCCGCATTGGGTTGTGGCGATCAGAATCCTACAAAAACCGGCTCAGGCTCGAGCGCAATTCCCCATATTTCTTTCACCCTCGTTTTGATTTCTTCCTGGAAAGCCAGCACTTCTGCCGCACTGGCCTCCCCCCGGTTCACGATGGCCAGTGCATGCTTCCGCGAGATTCCCACGCTTCCCTGCCCATACCCGCGGCTGAAACCGGAATGCTCTACCAGCCAAGCAGCAGAAATTTTCCGTTGCGCATCGAGTGCGGGATAGCTGGGAATCTGGAGTTTCTTCGCAGCTGCCCGCTTGCTGAGCTCTTCATACTGCTCGCCGGTCAGAACCGGGTTCTTGAAAAACGATCCGGCGCTGCGGCAATCGTCATCACCGGGCACGATCAGCATGCCTTTCCCGGCCCGTATCTTTCGAACTGCATCCCGGACGTTCGCCAATGCCGGCTTCTCATTCCAACCAGCAAAATATTTCTTGAGGTCTGCATACGCGATGAATGCGTCGCCACCCGGCTGCAATGCATAAGTCACTTTCACGATGATGTAACGTCCGTGCTCTGTGGTATTGAAAATGCTGGTGCGATATTTGAATCCGCAAGCCTCATTGCAGAGTTCATGGAGTTGGCCATCTCGTAGATCAAGCGCCATGACCGACTCGATCGTCGCCGAGACTTCCTGTCCATACGCACCGACGTTTTGCACCGGAGTTCCACCGACGCTTCCGGGAATGCCGCTGAGGCACTCTACTCCTGCACAATTGTGGGCCACGGAGTAAGCCACAAATTTGTCCCATTCTTCGCCTGCTCCAGCTTCGAAAATTTCCCGTTCGCCGTCCCGGCGGCTGTCAATTCCTGTAATCCCAATTTTCAGCACCAACCCCGGCCAGCCCGCATCCGACACCACCAGATTGCTGCCCCCTCCAAGCACGAACAACTTCAGGCTGCGTCCTCGCGCAAATGCAACCGCCTCCGACACCTCCGCGATGCTGCGGGCTTCCGCGAAATAACGCGCAGGACCCCCGACCTTGAACGTAGTCAGCGGCGCCAGCACAACATTTTCCTGAATGATCATCGAAACCTTCACTATATAGGAACGGAAAAATATCGTAGAACTTCGCATTACGTTCGTACCGCACTTGGTTCGCCCCGGATTCGTGATCACCTGGACTTTGTTAAGCTATAGACTAGGTGAGTGCAGAAGAGGCCTTGAGTGGTGCCTGTTTCAAGAGAGGGCACGATCAAGCGGCTGCTGCTCAGGACTTGCAAACGCTCCTGGGGATTATGCGATCCGGAAAGCACGGGACAGCCGCGGAGCGGCGTAAGAATGCAGCCCACGGCGCAAGCCGTGGGTTCACAGTGGAAACCGGCAAGCCCCATAGGGGCGAAAGACCGGTTGCGATACAGACTCTTTAGGGTTGTGCCGCGAATCACCTAGGACAGTTTCCTAGTTCATGATTGAGGAGAAAAAATGTACCCTGAAATTATGGTAATACCCATGCGCGAAGAGTTGACCCGCCTGGGAGTTCAAGAATTGCGTACCTCTGAGGAAGTGGATCGCGCCATCGCCAACCAGCCCGGCACCACCATGGTGGTCGTGAATTCCATCTGCGGCTGCGCCGCTGGGCGTATGCGGCCCGCCGTCCGCGCTGCTCTCCAGCATTCCGCCCGCCCCGAGAAGCTCTATACCGTGTTTGCTGGACAAGATGCCCAAGCCACCGAACGTGCCCGCAGCTACTTTACTGGATACCCGCCATCCTCGCCCTCGATTGCTCTGCTTCGCGACGGCAAACTGATTCACATGATGCAACGCAGTGACATCGAACACCGCGAAGCCGCAGATATCGCCGCCGAGCTTAGAAAGGCATTCGACAAATTCTGCGCCACCCCCGCCGTCAAATAGTATCGGCGCTCTCCTGCGCGGCAGAAACACAGGCCCCCGCCTTGAGGATTCGGCCGAACACTGTTCATCTTGGCACTTTGCGAAATTCATTGACTGCCAGCACCTCACTCGTGTGATCGGGGTGTTCTCGCTTGAGCCTCTCTTGGAGAGTCGCTACGCCGTCCTCAAGTTTCGAGGGGTTCTGGCCGTACATTTCATAGGTACACTCGCAACCAGCCAACGGACATGGCACGCGCTCTGGTTTGAGGGCACTCCTACGCTGTCGGATTTCCTCTTCAAACTTCTTTTTGCCGATCACATCCGTTCTGTAAGCTTTTGCCATCTGCTCAGCTTGTCACAATTTGTCGTTTCTGGGAACAACCCGCACAGTTCGGCGCGTCAGGTGTGACAATGGTGGAATGCCAGTTGAGCACCCTCTCGTTCCGGATTTTATTTATGGCACGGCGTGGAAGGAAGACCGCACCGCAGCCCTGACTGAACTCGCCCTCCGAATGGGGTTTCGCGGGATCGACACCGCGAACCAGCGGCGTCATTACTTCGAAGCTGGCGTGGGCGAGGGGTTGGCGGCTGCCTATCGTGATGGACTAGTCACACGCGACGATCTCTTTTTACAGACGAAGTTTACCTATCAGCGTGGTCAGGACCACCGCCTGCCCTACGATCCGGAGGCCAGCCTTTCCGTTCAAGTAGCTCAGTCGCTCGCCAGTTCACTCGAACATCTCGGAACCAACTACGTGGACAGCTTCGTGCTGCACGGGCCTTCATCGTCCTATTGGGCGGAAGCCGACGCCCAAGTCTGGGAGGCGATGGGCAAAGAGCGAGACGCCGGCCGCACACGCTTTCTCGGGGTCAGCAACGTTTCCCTGCTGCACTTGGAACAGATGACGGCTGCCCATTCCGAAGCTCCCGCATTTGTCCAAAACCGCTGCTTCGCACGCCTCGGTTGGGACCGGGATGTGCGTCAGTTCTGCCGGGAACGAAACATCACCTACCAGGGCTTCTCGCTTCTCACCGCGAATATGGAGGTGGTCCGCCATCCTCTGATTGGCAACCTCGCCGCGCGCTCCAATGCCACTCCCGCCCAGGTTATTTTCAGCTTCGCACGCCGAATTGGGGTCCTGCCGCTGACCGGAACTTCAAACGCCGAGCACATGAAACAGGACCTGGCCAGCCGCGACGTAGAGTTGTCTTGGGAAGAAGTGCAGGCAATTGAATTCCCGGCAGGCTGACCGATCCCCAGGGCATTACAGTCGACTGCCCAATCTCGAAACCAGCGGCGGAACCTCTCATAAACCAAAGGGAAGTTGCCGCGAGTGTCCATCCGTCGGTTCTAGGTCGTCTGTGCCATGGCAGCTCAGATGATCTAGCCAAATCTCACGCTTCCCGATTTCATTCCGCGCGCAACGCCTGCAAAGGATCCACGCGAGTCGCGCGACGGGCAGGAATGTAACAGGCCAGCAGTGCCGACCCAATCAAGACCGCCATTACTGCCGCGAACGTGAGCAAATCAAGCCTCTCTGTCTTAAACAACAAGTGTTCGAGGATGCGAGTTGCCGGCAAA
>Ga0207136_1070_pt1 | contig 21761 bp, 22 predicted proteins | sample Alteio_BWMinHeat_8_FD_153552 | JGI IMG/M metagenome (GOLD analysis project Ga0207136, IMG submission 153552) | Enriched cells from forest soil in Barre Woods Harvard Forest LTER site, Petersham, Massachusetts, United States -... | ecosystem: Environmental > Terrestrial > Soil > Temperate forest >...
GGTGTTATATGGCTGAAGCTCTTGAGGGCGTTTAACGGTGGCGCTCAACCTTAGGCTCAGAATCAATCGGAGGAGTCATTTGCTCAGGTTTACACGGCTTGCCGTCGATAGGGGAGACGCTGTAACGCCTGTCGCAAGGAAATGCCGAGTAATTGTCATTGGAAACTGAGGGATTAGTGCTGACTGCAGCTACGCTTTGGGCGGGTTGGGTGGAATCAGTTTGGAAAGAATTGAATGTAGACGAAATCGCAAGAGTACACAGCAACGTAATGAGGCTCGGATGTGGCTTCCACCCCTGCGGTTGCGGCGGGGGAACGCTAACGGTGTTGGCGAACGTTCCGCAGTGTCGGCAGAATGCGCTGCCGTACAGGGGGGTCCCGCAGGCACAGCAATATGGACCCGGTTGAGGTCGATGAGTTGGAGATTGGCGCACCGACGGTCGAGGCGGCGGAGCCGGTCGAGGGGCGGATGGTTGACGGTGCTCAGCTAGCAAACCGTCATATTGGCGACGCTTGCTGATATTTGAGAGCACGGAATACGCCTCGGTCAGCTCTTTCGTCTTATCCTCGGCTATACGTCTCAAATGAGGCGAGAGGGCAGCAACGGTATCGGGGTGTACCTTCTTAATCAGGTTACGATATGCGGCCTTAATTTCCGCTTGCGTCGCGGTTTCCGGCACGCGGAGCACGGTGTAATAGGTGTCAAAGCTCATCACCGCTCCCGAGCAATCGGCTGGCCCCGGTGATTGCGGAACGCAACTCTTGAGCTGCGACGTGAAGTGCCAGGTCCGAGCGGGTTGCTAGCCGTTTAAGAAACTCGCTGTCTGCGTCGTCCGTACCGATACAGATGATGTCAACGCCTCGGCTCTTGAGCCGAGCACCTTCGTCAAGAGCCGCTCTGTTGCTGTTGGTCTGTCCGTCCGTGACAATTACAACTGCCGCAAGCTCAGAGAATTTTCCTGCCAAAACAAGACCTGCCGCGAGGTCCGTGGTACCGCCCACGAGACCGACCTCAAGGTGAGCAAGCTTTCTGGTAAAGTGAGCGGCATCAATGGACGGGTCGCAAACCATGGCGGCACGGTCCGCAAAGATGGCGAGCGCCGTTGCGTACCCTTTTCGTGTTGCCGAATGAGCAAAGTCGATCGCCCCGCTCTTCGCTTGGTCAATCTTTGCGCCCGCCATGCTTCCCGAGGTATCGATTAACAACAGAGCGTTACGGCGTCTAGCCTGAATCTCCGTTTCAACGCCATCAGGCGCTCGCAAACGCAACTTTCCTTCTTTGGAAAGCGTAAGCAACTTTCTCATTGGATTTTACCCCCGCCTCAATGCGCTTCCGAGCAATCGGCACGGTAGGGGGACTCGTGCTTTTGTCCGAGCATTAGCATAGACCGAAACAGAAAATCATAGTAGTCCTTTGTTACTTGGCCGGTGGCCCTGACCTTAGCAGTAAAAAATCAAGGTTTCGGTGCCCCGCTTCCTTGCGGTTTTTTCGCAAGGGGCGGGCGCTTGGATCACCCGAAGATCGAGCATCTGCCGAAAATCTTGTCAATAGGCAAAACACACCCGATTCGACTTAACTCTTTGCATCTAATAGGAAAATAAAGTCAGAAAACATGTCTCACTTACCTATTTCAGGTTGATATAATAGAACTATAAGCTTTCTCATCCGGTTCGATTTTCCTGCTTAGCGAAGCCAGTATTCCTACCGCCGCCATGGGTTGGCCGGGTAGGGATTCCTCGCTTTGCTCGGAATGACAGTTGGGATTGGTGAGATAGCTTCCAAAATTTGAAGAGAAAGAGACGCGGCCTTAACCGGCCGCGTTTTTTATTGGGTTTTCTTGACCTATGAATTCAAGGAAGATGATGAGCCATCACAAACGCCGCGGCGAGTGGGCCGAGCTTCAGTTTATGGCAAAAGCTGCCAAGCTAGGGCTGCAGATTTCCAAACCTTGGTCGGAACTGGCTCGGTACGACATGGTGATCGGAGCCGACGGCCACTTCGTAAGCGTACAGATTAAATCAACAACCAGCAGCAGCCCGGACGGGAGCTACATATGCGGTGTCAGGCCCAACACCCGCGGCAAGCCTTACCAACTGGGAGAATTCGATTTTCTGGCAGCTTATATCATCACGAAGGACGTTTGGTACATCATCCCTGCAAAACTCCTGGTCCAGAACAAAGTGACCAGAATTCGTCTCGATCCTTCCAGCCCGTCCGGTAAGTACGAACCGTATAAAGAGGCTTGGGATCTACTGCGTTGAGCCTGTGGGAGCAAACAGCGCGGCCCGATGCCAGCTCCGACCTTTGGTGCCGAGGATATCGCCTTCGAGTGCCCATGGCGAGTGCTACAAGAGTAACACTCCATATACAATAATTAGACCTACACAAATTCTGATCGGAACAAACTTGAAAAAAGGAAAGTCTACTCGGAAAGTCACCGGCGCGCCCCTTGCTGTATCGTCCGCCGCCTCTACAATGCGCCGGGCAGATCGCCGGGCAAAGATCATCTGCACGGTCGGTCCGGCATGCAGTTCAGAAGCGATCCTGCGCGACCTCATGCGCCTCGGCATGGACGTGGCCCGGCTCAACTTCTCCCACGGATCGCACGAGGAACACGCGCGTATTATCGAGCGCTTGCGCCGCGTGGCGAAAGAAGAGAAGCGCACCATCTGCATTCTGCAGGATTTGCAGGGTCCCAAGATTCGCACTGGCCGGCTGAAGGGCGGGGTCCCGGTCATGATCAAGGCTGGGTCGCAAGTCACGATTACGGCGCGCGACATCGAAGGAACCCCGACCCTGATCTCGACCACCTTTCGCGGGCTGGCGCGGGAGGTCCGGCCGGGCGCCCGCATTCTGCTCACCGATGGGCTGATCGAACTGCGCGTCATTCGCGCCCGCGGTGATGACGTGGAATGCGAAGTCATCAATGGCGGCCAACTCGGACAGCACCAGGGCATCAACCTTCCCGGGATTGCGCTTTCCATTCCCGCCCTTACCGACAAGGATCGCGCTGACCTTGAGTTTGGCCTCAAGCACGGCGTGGACATGCTTGCAATCTCGTTCGTGCGCTCGGGAGCGGATGTACGCGAGGTAAAACAAATCATCGCCAGCCATGGCTCCGATCTTCCAGTAATCGCCAAACTGGAAAAGCCTCAGGCGCTGGAACGGCTGGAAGAGATCTTCGAAGCATCCGACGGAGTGATGGTTGCGCGCGGCGATCTGGGTGTGGAAATGCCGCCGGAGAAAGTTCCGGTCATCCAGAAACATGTGATCCGCAGGTCCGCCGAGTGGCGCAAGCCGGTCATTATCGCGACGCAAATGCTGGAATCGATGGTGGAGAACCCGCGCCCCACGCGGGCCGAAGCCAGCGACGTTGCCAACGCGATTTTCGACGGCACCGACGCCGTGATGCTGTCCGCGGAAACCGCCAACGGCCTCTATCCCAGAGAGGCTGTGGCAATGATGGCGCGCATCGTGGTTGAGGCCGAGGGAAATACCGGAGATTTTGCTCCGCCCCGGCGCCGCCGCGAGAAACATTCGATCACCGTTGCCCAAGCCATCTGCGAATCGATCTCACATGCCGCGGAGGATCTCCGCATGGGAGCGATTGCCGTGTTCACCGAAACGGGGAATACCGCGCGTATGATTTCCAAGTATCGACCCAAGGCGGCGATTTATGCCTTCAGCCAGATACCGCCGGTGTGCAACCGGATGAATCTTCTTTGGGGCGTGAGCCCGGTGCGGACGGCGCAGGCACGCAGCGCCGAAGAAATGGTTACGACGGCGGAGCGCGAACTACTGCGGCAGGATCGCATCAAGGTTGGCGATGTACTGGGGGTGGTGGCCGGAACGCAAATGGCCTCTGGTTCAACAAATTTTATGCGGCTTCACCTGGTGACGGCGGAAGACACGAAGCGGTAGCTGCGCGCGTCTTTACGTGTAAACCGCGCATCCAACTTGCCGTAAAGGCAATCGGGGCTTGACACGCCGGAGACAATAGTCCTCATGTCGCAGGAAACACCTCAAGAAATATTCTCGGTCGCCATCTTCCAGCCCTTGCCAGGACACGAAGAAGCGTCTCTGCTCACAATGCAGGCCCTGATTGCCGCGCTGTCCGCCGGCCAGTATAGCCGGGACTTGCTGTATCGCGATGCGAAATCAAGTGGAGAATACGTACTGCTGCGCTACTGGAAATCAGAAGCGGCACGCCGCGCCGCTTTGGAAGATCCTGAAGTGCTGCGATGCTGGGCCAAGCTCGCTCATGAGATCCGCACTGTGAAGATTTACGAAACCCTGGAAGACGCGCTAAGCCGCTAACTGTCCATGTTCTCCGAATAGCTGTTCGATCAGGAAACCTAACTGTTCGTCCCGGCCGGGCTCAGTATCCGGCCCGCACCAGCTAGAGTCCCTCCATGAACCAGTGTGCGGGCAAACCCACACTGTCGGGAGGAAAGATGAAGAAACTCTTACTGAGCGTCGCTGCACTTACTTTGCTGGTTGCGCCTTGTCTGGCGCAATACACGTTCACGGCGGTGAATTATCCGGGCGCGTCGAATACACAGATCTTTGCGGTAAACAACGCCGGACGATATGTTGGAGCGTTCTATGACGCCCAGGTCAATGGACACGCCATGTACTTCGACGGAAAAACCTTGAGCGCGCTGGACCCGAATGGGGTGATCGGCACGGCTCCTCAGAGCTTTGCCTTTTCGCTGAACAACCGGGGAGACATTGCAGGCAGCTACACCGACGCTTCTGGTGCGTCGCACGGCTACCTTTACAACCACGGCAGAATAACCGACATCGAGTTTCCTGGCGGCTTCAACACCCAGGCATATGGAGTGAACGATCTTCGTCAAGTGATCGGAGTATTTACGGACTCTGCCAAAGCTCCTCACGCGTTTCTATTGCGCAAGGGAGTCTACAAGCAAATCGATCTGCCGAATGGGCTGCAGACGGTTCCGTTCAGCATCAACGATTCTACTAAGATTGTCGGCCAGTTTGTGAACGTGGCACAAACGACTGGCCACGGTTTTCTGCGTTTAAAAGACGGCGAGTCCACCCTTTACGACGCTCCGCACGCCGCACCCAACAGCACTTACCTGATCTCCATCAACAACCTGAACCAGATTGTGGGGTTCTATAACGACAACGCCGGTAAATACCACAACTTTCTGCTTGACCATAAGAAACTGACCCAGCTCAAAATTCCGGGCTCGTTCCAGGCTAGTTTTGCGTCCTTCCAGACCATCAACGACTCCGACGAAATCGTGGGCTACTACAACGATGCGAAAAACGTGGCCCATGGATTCGTGGCAACGCCTACCCACTAGGCACGCGGCCACAGTTCGAGCCTGGACCCTACGCTGCGCACGGGTGTGGGGTCCAGGCGCTTGGGGTAGACCAACGTCAGATATGATGACAAAGGCATGAAGAACGCGTGGGTCAAGTTCGCAGCAGTCTTCGGATTTTGGACTTTGCTGGCTGTTCTGCTGGCGGGAAGCAATCTACTTTACCGGGTCAGCGCCGGCCTCCCAACCCGATCCATGTTCGAGCTGCGGGTCGACCTGTTGGACTACTGGATATGGGCAGGGCTGACGCCTGCGATTTTCTACATGGCAAAACGGTTCCCGTTCACCAGGGGAACCTGGGCGCGGACTACGATGATCCACTTCGGCGCCTATCTTGTTTTCACCGCGGCGCACGAAGCTGTAGCGCAATTGATCGGTCTGCCCGGACCTGCGGCCGAGGCCTTTCGTGGATCCGCCTTCGGATCGAGGGTCATCGCGTCCCTCTACAATGATCTCTGGATGTACTGGCCGGTAGTCGTGATCTGGAGCCTGATCGAGTACTACCAGCGCTACCGGGAACGCGATATGCGTGCGGCTCAGTTGAATGAGCAGTTGACTCGCGCTGAGTTGCAGGCACTGCGCAACCAACTGCATCCTCATTTTCTCTTTAACACGCTGAATTCGATCGCAGCCCTGATGCATGAAGACGTCCAGGCTGCGGATGACATGCTGGCCGATCTTAGCCATCTGCTACGTGCTTATCTGAGCGACAACGACCGGCAGGAAATTACGCTGGGACAGGAAAGCGAACTGCTCCAAACTTATATCGGCATCCAGAAGCGGCGCTTTGAAGGACGCCTTTGTGCAGTTTTCGATCTCCCGCCCGGCCTTCTGCAAGCGGCCGTGCCGACCCTGTTGCTTCAACCGCTGGTGGAGAATGCCATTCTGCATGGAATCGCGCCTCGCCCGCGGCCAGGGAATGTTTGGATCAGCGGTCATGAGGATGGAACAAGGCTGGTGCTCGAGATATCGGATGATGGCGGCGGATTGCCCCCCGAGCACCGTGAGGGGATTGGACTGTCGAATACGCGGTCTCGTCTCCGGCAGTTGTATGGAGATCAACAATCGTTCGAACTGAGAAACATGCCGAATGCAGGTGTGACGGTTCGAGTCACGCTGCCGCTGAAATTCATTTCACAACCGATGGGAAAAAATCTTGATGAAGATTCGAACTCTGATCGTGGACGACGAAGCGCTGGCCCGCCGGCGGATCTTGTCGCTGCTAAAGTCCGATCCCAGCTTTGAGGTTGTGACTGAGTGTGCTGACGGCCGAACCGCAATTCGCGCAATCGCTCAACACAAGCCCAGCCTGGTGTTTCTCGACGTACAAGTGCCGGAGGTCGACGGTTTTGGCGTGCTGGAGGCGCTTGCGCCTACGCACATGCCGGCGGTTATTTTTGTGACCGCTTACGACCAATATGCGGTCAAGGCCTTCGACGCCCAGGCTATCGACTACCTGCTGAAACCATTCAAGCAAGAGCGCTTTTTAGAGGCGCTGGCCCGCGCCAAGAGCCGCATCCAGTCAGGAGTGAACCCGTTGGACCCCGAGACGTTGCTGGGGCTGTTCCGCACGGTGAACCGGGACCGCGAGCGCCTGGTTGTTCGCTCCGAGGGGAGAGTTGTGTTTCTACGGACGGCGGAGGTGGAATGGGTCGAGGCCGACGCCAATTATGTTCGGGTCCACGCCAGACAGCGCTCTTACAATGTTCGGGAGAAGATCAGCGCCTTCGAACGTTCGCTTCCAGAACACAAGTTCATCCGCATTCACCGGTCCGTCATCGTCAACCTGGACGCCGTCGCCGAGATTCAGAACTGCGGCAATGGAGAGCACATCGTCATCCTGCGGACGGGCAAGGAACTGCCGCTGGGCCGAACGTATCGGGAGCGGCTGGATTCAGTGATTGGAAGCCCAAAGTAGAGTTGAGTCAGGCCCGGGTTTTCGCCCAGGCCTGATCGGTTCAGTGCACCCACTTGTTAAACCGACCGCTCCAGGGTGCGGATGTAATCGACAACCGACTCGCTCCAGCCGTCGATGTGCGTCCACTTGCCGTAGCCGACGCCGTTCTTATAGCTGGCCACATTGATCACATAGCCCTTGCCGTTCGGTCCAGGGACCGAGTCGCGCGCCTGTTCGTCGGAGATTACGATCAAGCGATCGTACTTCTCCTTCTGGTTCAGGCTTTCGACGGCCTTCCCCAGTTGGGTGCTGTTGTGGCGCTGGCTGGCGTCGATGGCATCGCGCAAGGCGAATCCACGACGTGCCGGCACCTCGACGAGATCATCGGAGAAGGAAAACACGCTGACCTTCTCGCCGATCTCGTGCAGCAACACGGCGAGCCCGTAGGCGGCGTCGGTGCGCTGCATCTCGGAGCGCCGAGAGAGCGCTGCGGTCATCGAGCCGGAAACGTCCACCAGCACGATGGTCTTGCCTGGTAAGACATTGCCCGCGAGCTTCTCCTGCCCGGCAACGCACTTGAGCATCGCTTGTTCGAGCGTCTCCTCCCACTGCGGCGCGTAACGAGCCGCAGCAAGAAAACGAAACGGCAGCACGCGCGCCGTGCTCATGGAGCGTAGCGCCGAATGCACCAACTCTTCCTCCACTCCGGCCTCCCGCATATTGCGCAGGTTGCGGAGCAGAGCCAGCGCGCCAAGCTTATTCTCCGTGAGCAGACGCTGCCAGGCCTCGCGTTTGTCGGCACCTGAAGACAGTGCAACCTCCCAGGTGTCGGGCGGGTTGAGGCGTCCCCAGATCAACTTCTTCCACACCCCGGCCTGAGCTGAGTCACGCGGTTTGGCGTGGCACAGGAAAAGGACGTCACGCAGCTTGACGGCTCCGCCACGGTCGTACTTCGCCAGAGCGTACTCATCGAACTTGGGGAAAGCCGCAGCCAGTCCCTTCTTCACCTGGCCAGAGAGCGGGATGCGCCCATCTTTCCAGTAGATGGCGACGAACTCGGACAGTTCATCGGCGCGCTGGATGACTTGGGTGAGCGTGTCAGCGACGAGCCTGCGATGCGTCTTGTGACGCGCCATCTCGCGCACCAGCAACAGGGGGGCGTGGCGCAGTTTCATCCGCTCGCGAGCCTCGACGGCAAGGGCTGCGACCTTCTCGGCTGCAACCTTCGGCACCAGTTCGGCGATGCGGCCGGCGATCTCGACTCCGTCCTCGTAAAACTGCTTTTCCCAAAGCAGGCAAGCGAGCACGGAACGCCGCAACTGCAATTCAGGCGAGATGTGGCGAGCCGGTGCACCCTCATGGGTGCGCAGGCCGACGTTGAGATTGAGTGTGTTGAGTCGAGCCATGGCTTTCTCCTTTACACTAGTCCCTTGATTGAGTCGCCTTTCCGGAGTGCAATTCCCAAATTAGTATGAGGTCTTGAGAGTCCGATTCTCATGGTTCTCTGACGCCCTTCCGTTTGCTATCCTGCTATTGTTTCGTCCTACACGATCTTGAGGTCACAAATTGTGACCTCAAGTTTGAAATATGAGTAAAGCTGCAATCGTCCTCGCCAGAAGAGTTGATTCAAAGATACTGGTTCTTCGCGGCCACAAAGTCATCTTGGACGCTGACCTCGCTGAACTCTACGGTGTTCCCGCCAAGCGACTGAACCAGCAGGTCAAGCGCAACGCCAGGCGATTTCCCCTTGCATTCCGATTTCAAGTCTCCGAGCAAGAATTCAAAATCTTGAGATCACAAAATGTGATCTCAAGCGCGGGTCATGGCGGCGCACGTTACCGGCCTTACGCCTTTACTGAACACGGAGCAATCATGGCGGCGACAGTGCTGAACTCTGAACGCGCCATCGAAATGAGCGTGTTTGTAGTGCTCGCTTTTGTGCGCATGCGCCGCGCCATTGCTGCAAATAGTCAGATTCTCGCGAAGTTGGCTGAAATGGAGCGCCGCCTCGAAAACCATGACGCCGATATTCAAGATCTCATGGACGCAATTCGCGAGCTGATGGATCCTCCTCAGCCAGACCGCCGCCGCATCGGCTTCGAAGTTCCTCCAGGGTCTGCCAAAAGCCAGAATAAGGCAACCAAAGTTCGAACTATGTCGCTGCCCAACCGACCATGAAATTGTGCTAACAAGTTACCTCGCAGGGACTGCGAGCTCCCAGCGTTCGCGCTCTCGTTCCCACGTCATCAACAGCAAGCCCTGAAACTCCGCCATCGTCTTTGCTGAACGATAGCTTTCCACGAACTCCTGCGCCTCAAATTCCGAGGCCTCCGGAAAGAATCGGCGGTACAGCTCGATCTTCTGGCGGTCACCGGCCCTTCCCAGATACAGCTTGTAGTCAATCCGGCCCGGCCTTAATAAAGCTTCGTCCAAAGCTTCAATCCGGTTCGTCGTCATTATGAACAAAACATTTGTCGGCGCATAGAAACCATCCAGCACATTCAGCATTCCGGAAAGGGTTACTCCGTTCCGATCGGCAGCATTTTTTTCCTCGTTCCGCGCTTGCGTTCCGTCATTCCTACTCGAATTCGAAGGCACGCGGGTATTGCTGCTCTTCATGCAATCGATGTCTTCAAACAGCAGCACCGAGTTGCGCGTTACTTGGTTGACCGCATTCATTAGAGTGCGGTCGTTGAAATCGGCGAGGTTGATCGAATAAATCGAGAGCCTGAAATTCGCTGCCAGTGCCGACACGAGAGACGTCTTGCCCGTCCCCGGCGGCCCGTAGAACAAATAGCCCCGATGGTAGGGAACTCCCAAACGTTCGTACCGTCGCTTCGATTTCCGAAAGTTTTCGACATCCTGCACAAGATGTTCCTTTTCGCCGGGCTGCAAAATAACGGAGTCCAGCAACCGCGGCGCGTATCCCTCGACCAAATCCCAGCCGTCGTCGTATCGGAACAGAGATGACTGTACGCCTAGTCTTCTCATGTGGCAGGCCATCACATCGTCCACGAAATGCTGCAGGAAGGGCCGCTGTCTCCCGATTGTCCTGAACGTCAATGACTCGATCCGTCTGGCCGATCGCTCCCGCGTGTTTTCACTCCGGCTGAAATAGACGACAAACGGTCTTCCGCCGTACCAGAACCAATGAGTACCTGGCGCTGGAATGAGCGCAATGCGCTCGTTTCGCATGGTCGTATCGAGATCCAGCCTGCGAATCCGCTTTAGGAACTTCTGGTCCAGAAACCATTCTTTTACCCACACGAATGCCGAGTCATCATCCGTAACCGTAATCATCATCGTGGTTTGACCTACAATCCATTCCCACAATCTTTCCGGCACGGCTCTCAAGTAAACACTCAAGCCGCCGACAAGCATGAGCAGCATCCCGCCGGAAGCGAACTGATTCTGGCCGGTCAACACGCTTCTTATGAGTTGCCACATACTTCGCGCTTTCTAACCGGCTCGATGGCCGGAGTTTTACAAAGTTAAATTTATTGGCCGGGGAACACGCGACAACGGTACGTAGGTGCTCTGCCACTGAGCTACACGGGCATAAATCCCGCGGCAGGATTCGAACCTGCGACCACCCGCTTACCAGGCGAAGTAACCCTTGTCTTCACCACCGGCCGAAAATTGCTGTGACGCGGACAAGAGTATCCGCGTCACGCGAACCAAGTACTGGTCAGGGAACATGCGGACACGGTGTTGAGGATTCGAACCTCCCAGCCCGAAGGCTGTTTCGCCTAAGAAGTAACCGTGGCCTGCACCACTGACCCTGTGAAATCCGTCGCAAACAGCCTCGGGATTGCTAGCGGGTTTGGATCCTTCGCCACAAAAACGTGGCTCAGGATTTCGGCACGCGGCTCCCGCTTCGCTCACGCCGCGCAAGCGCCTCAAGCATGAGATCCCTCGCAAACAACGCTCGGGATTTCGGCGCGCGGCTCAGACGCCGCGCAAGCGCCTCAAGCTAGGGCTGGGGGAACGAGCGGCAGCGGTCGTGTCGAGGACCAGTCGAAGGAACCGCGGCCTGCACCCAGCGCAGTTATTGTTTTTGTTGGGTTTGGGTTAGAGGACGCCGCAGATCAGTTGGCGCGATCGACGACGCCCGTAGTAAGGCAACCGAGGCCGCACATGGGCCGCAGTCGCACGCTTGGCGATTTGGTTATGGGTTTTGCCAATTGGGCGTCCTTTCGTAGAAGATATCTCAAGATGCCATGACTTCGAAATTTGTGCAAGCGAAAAAATGTAAAAAATTGCTAACGCGTGCGCACGCAATACGTAGAGTCAACCCATGTCATACTGTCCATTGAACATCGTTCCTTAGCTATGCCCGCCACCTCCAGCGCCGAGGCCTTCGTCGATGCATCGTTGGATCCCCACGTCCGCGGATTTCTCCATAGGGCCGCTGCTCCCTCAGGAGACGGCCTGGTGCTGACCCACGGTGCGGGATCGAACTCTAAGGCTCCGCTGTTAGTGGCGCTGGCTGACGCCTTCGCGGGAGTTGGCGTGACTGTCCTGCGTTGCGATTTGCCCTATCGCCAGAGCCGGCCTTACGGTCCTCCTCGGCCCGGAGACGCTGCTCACGATCGTGAAGGCCTGAAGAATGCCGTTAGGGTTCTTCGCAAGCTGGTCTCGGGGCGCATGTTTCTTGGCGGGCACTCCTACGGTGGGCGCCAGTCTACGATGCTCTGCGCCGATCAGCCAGATTTGGTGGACGGTTTGCTGCTCTTCTCTTATCCATTGCACCCGCCGCGCAAGCCCGACCAGCTTCGCATTCAGCACCTGCCTCGGTTGCGTACGCCTGCTCTGTTCGTGCATGGAACGCGCGATCCGTTCGGATCGCCGGAAGAGATGGAATCAGCATTGAGCCAGATTCCAGCGAAGACTTGGCTGCTGCGGATCGAGGGCGCGGGCCACGACCTAGGGTTTAAGGGAAAGGCAAATCAGGAGGAATTGCCCGCACTTGTGCTCGCGGAGTTTCAGAAGTTCTTCGGCTGAAATCCAAGGGCGCGTAGCTGCGAAAATCCGTGGGCGCTTAATTCACCCAGCCAGACTTCGAACCGCCATTTTTCTTGTTCACATCCTCGGGTGGGATGTAATTGCCGTTTTCGTCGAAGGTGCCGCTAACGGTGCGATTCTGCTTGCGCATAAATACTTCGAACTTGCGTGCTGCGCGGCGGCGCTTCCAGCGGTAATAGGAATTCCGCACGCCGAAGTAACTTTCGGTGGCTCCGTACGCAAGGCCGCGCTTGGGCAGAAACTTTACGTACAGGAACCCGAAAAGCAGTCCACCGAGGTGAGCGAAGTAGGCAACGTTCGAGCCCCGCCCCGCCCCTGAGGCGCTAATCGCTTCGACCAGGGTGATGAACGCGACTCCAGCCACGAAGTACTTCGCGCGAATGGAGAACGGAATCGGAAACAGCATGATTTCCCGATCGCCGTAGAGGATGCCGAAGGCCATCAGAATGCCCAGCACTCCCCCGGACGCTCCCACGGTCGGGGTTTCAGGCGACACGCCACCCACGCCGGTGTAGGAGATGGCGATCGTGGTCAGCGCTGCGCCGACGACGCAGAACATATAGAACTCGAGAAATCGCCTTTGTCCCCAGTCGGACTCCAACTGCGCGCCGAACATCCACAGCCCCAGCATGTTGAACAGAATGTGCAGCACTCCAGCGTGTACGAACGAATACGTCACCAACTGAAATATCCAACCATGCATGACGGCAGCGGGGATTAGAGCCAGAGCAAGAGTCAGTTCTCCGCCCAAGTTAGGAACCATCGCCTTGAGCAGTTCGAGCAGCAAGTAGACCGCAGCATTGGTAAGGATGAGCCACTTCACGGCCTTGGTGAAGGGTGGGAAACTCAGCGAGAGGGTTCGTCCGCGATACATAAAAACAGTTGCCAGTTCGCAGTGGCCGGGTTGTCAGTAGGGGCTGACAACTTACGTGCAAAAGGAGCAAGCTATTCCGACATTCTAGCAGGTTTACGAGTTACCGCTCCGGCAGCGGCGTTACCGCCAGGCTCCGGTGACCCTGATTGTCCACGGCGCGCACCGCAAAGATCACGTTATCCTTCGACATCGGGAGAGTGGTGCGGGTTATATTTCCGACGGCGCGCACGTGCTCCCACTCTGGACTGCTCGTCGCACGCCACAGCACTTCATAGCTGGCAGCACGGCCGCCGGGGGACGGTTCCCAGGTAAGGGTGGAATCGTTCTCCAGCTTCGCAGTCAGTAGACGGACCTTGGCCGGTGGAGCGGGGGCGGAAGCCAGCGATGCCAGGGTGTCTGCATTCAAGCGCGCGACGTTGGCTACGTAGTCAAAGTCGACGAACTTGGGAAGGTCGCCGAATTCGATTCCGTTTTCCGTGCGCACATTCTGGTGCTGATGGTTGTAGTCCTCACGAAATTCGGTGAAGCGCACGGCGGCATATCCTTGCTCGTTGAATGAGCTGTGGTCGCCTCCACGCAGGTAGCGGTCCAGGCGAAAAACCAGCATGGGCTTGACGCCTGCGTCATAGGTGCGGCCGACTTCGGCGATATAGCGGGCGAGCTGCCGGGATGTGGAATCGCTCTCGCCTCCAAGACTGCGAATCTGGCGCAACTCGGCATCGGTGGCCGCGACCGGTACACCTTCCGAGAATACGCGCACCACCCTGGTGTCCTGCTGCGGACTGCGGTCGCCGCCGACGATGTCGTTATTCAGCGCAGCTTCAATGTCCCATCCATCCGCCTTGGCCATTTGCGCGAAGTGGTGGCTGCCGTTCAAACCCTGTTCCTCGCCCGCCACGGTCAGAAAAATAACAGTCGCGGGAAACTTCAGTTGGCTAAGAACGCGGGCACACTCCAGGCTCACGGCCGTGCCGCTGCCATCGTCGTTGGCTCCGGGCGCGAGGTCGGTGATATTGAGATTGTCGCTGTTGCGTGAATCGTAGTGGCCGGTGACCAGCACGATGCGTCTGGCGCTCTCCGGGTCGGTCCCCTTCATCACCGCATAAACATTCGCGATTTCGGTGGGCTTGGGAATTCGACCTCCGGGTGCTTCGGTGAAACTGTCCAGCTTGACTTCCAGGCATCCACCGCAGTCGTGCGAGTAGCGTTCGAATTCGGACTTGATCCACTCCCGTGCGGCGCCGATACCATGTCCCGAGGCGATCGAAGCCGGATCCTGTGCGGAGAGTGTCGAACGATTTTGAAAGCTGACCAGCTTCTCAATGTTGGACTGAATCCTTTGCGAGGAAATCTGCCGCAAGGCGGCGGCAATCTGCGGGTCCGGTGAGCCTCTAAGCAAATCGTCCTGTGCGACCACTATCGCGGCCGTTAATGCTGTCACTGCGAAAGCGACGCGCAAGCTGGTGCGAGCCAGGAGAAGCCAATTTCTCAGTTTAGGATTCGTCTTCGCCATAGCGTTGGAGTTTCATGATCGTTGCTGGAATAGCCGCCAGCCAAGACCTCCCGGAGCGGTTAGCCAGCTTTCGCAATCCGGGACTTGACCTTCGGCTCAAGAGACACTAAATATTATCAGGGAGTCTTAATAGAATGGAGGTCATTGTGGTTCATTGTCCGGAATGCGAAACCGACCTTGATATCGACGAAGACGAGGTCGATGAGGGAGAAATCGTCTCTTGCCCTGAGTGCGGCACGGACTTCGAGATCATCACGGTGAGTCCGATTGAGTTGAAGCCCGTCGATGAGGAGAAGTACGAGGAGGACGACGAAGAGGAAGTCGAAGACGGTGATCTCTCCTAGGTCCCGCGCGCCTTTACTCCGTCGGCCGGAATCTCACTTCCGCACCGCCTCTCGAATGGCGCTTCTTGGGCTGTGCGTCTCTGCGATGTTTGGACTAGGCACGTCATCCCCTGCCTCAGACGCCTTCTCCTCCTCCGCGAAAAAGCGTGAAGCCCCCTACGCCTTGATTTTCGGCACGGTCTGGGGCCCAGACGACCGCCCTGTTTACGGAGTGAAAATCAAGATTCGCCGCGAGGATGAAAAGAAATTCCGCTGGGAGCAGTATTCCAATCACAACGGTGAGTTCGCCCAGCGCGTTCCGGCAGGGAAGCAGGATTACGTGGTCCGGGCTGACACCGAGGGCCTTAAATCCAAGAATGGCCAACCTGTGCAGGCGGAGGAAGTAAAGGTGCACGTGGATGCTGACGAGCGTGTCGACACCGGATTGCATCTAAAGTAGCAAGACGCTACAAGCGGATTGTCGGGTAAGCTGGGGATGGGGAGGAATGAAATGAGAAAGTACCAAGTTGTCATCCTGGTGCTGCTTCTCGCCCTGGCTGCGGCGGCCGCTCCTCCTTATGCGAAAGACAAGGACAAGGGCGCGACCGGCCGCATGCTGACAGGCAAGGTGCTTGACCGGCACGACAACCCTCTCCCGGACGCCGTCGTTTATCTTTCGAATACGCGCACTCGAGCGGTGAAGAGCTACATCATCGGTCCTGACGGTGCTTATCACTTCCCCGAACTTTCCCCGAATATCGACTACGAGGTCTACGCCCAATACAAAGGCCAAAAAAGCGACACCAAAACGGTGAGTCAATTCGATGACCGAAAGATAGTAAACATAATCTTGCGGATTGATATGAAGTAGGGAGCAGCAGGCGCAGTAACATCTGTGCCTTGAGTGAGACCCACAAGGCCATCCGGGTCAATCTGGGGAAGCAGTAACGAATTCGGCCGTCAACTGTTCCGCAGAGGCAGAGAAAGCTGGCAGCGACCGTGGCGCGGTTGTCCATACCGGTTGAGCGCCCGCATACGATGCCAGACGATTTTTGAGCTGCAGAAATCTCTCCTCGAAATGCTTTCGTGACAAGTACGCGGCTCCAATTGCGAATCCGCCCGCCACGGCAAACTTCAGCAATACCAGTTCGAAGTGATCGTTCGAAGGAAGCAAACCGGGCCAGTACCGAAGGCAGATTCTGTCATACATGCGAAAGGCGAGGAGGTGGTCCAGATATAGACCGTAGCTGATGTACCCGAAGAAACGAAGTACGGGGTTGTTGACGTAGTGCTTTTTCGGACCTGTACCGGGCCAGAAGAAACAAAAGCAAAACTCCCGCAAAGAAGATGGTAATCACCGTGTATTGCAAGCTTGCCCCGAGAAATCGCTCCCGGGTTGTGATACCGAACGGCCATCCCAGAATGCCGAGGAGGGCAGTGGAGATCAACAGGTACGAGCACAAATGGGTGGCTTGTTTTCTGGTTATGGTAGTTCTGAGAACGATCGCCAGCAGGCTTCCTGCGGCCAGTCCGTCGGCTACAAACCAGGTATACCAGGCCAAACCGTCCTTGCCCCATCCCAGGTAGAAACAGACCGCTCGAAGTATTGGCACAAACACTACGATCCCCGCAGAAACAGCCGCCAGGCGTCGGGATGTGAGCTTGTGAACAACCGCGGGCCAGAAAATGTAGAAGTGCTCTTCCACCGCCAGGGACCAAAGGGGGCCGTAGCCGCATGCGACGCCGAAGAGAGTGGTTAGGTTCGCCAGGTAGACGAAACTCAGCCCTACAAACCCAAAGGAAGACGAATGGAGCAAGAGAAGGAGAAGCAGCAGGGAGTAGTACGCCGGAAGGATTCTTAGCGCCCGGCGGATGTAGAAATTACGGTAGAAGTGCGGGCTGGGTTTTGAGTCCAGCAGAATTCCAGTGATCAGAAACCCGGAGAGCACGAAAAAAAGATTCACCCCGAGCCAGCCCGGCTGGGTAGCGACCAGAAAAGCCCGCGCCAGCGCGCTGAAGTGGAGGGCGGCATACTGCCACGAGAACGCGTGCAGCAACAGCACCGCGACAACTGCGATGCCGCGAATCGCATCCAACTCCGGCATGACTGGGCGGATCAGATTCTGGGTGACGAGCTTAGCCGACCCTTCTCTGCTCGCGAACTGCTGTCGCATGAAAAAACAATCATCGAAAACGATTTGGAATTTGCGCGATTATAGAGCCTGGTCTGTTCGCAAGTTGCGCAAATATGTTGAGAGAGTCATTTTGGTAAACGACCGAGCCAGACTTTGCCAGACCAGACTTTGCCAAAACTAAATCGGCATATGATCTAGGCTTATCGTCGAGGGTTAATGTGGCGAGTCCGAACGAGGCAACGATTTTGAAGAGACTCCGAGCAGTATCCAGGGTTCCGGTGCCGAACTCCTGGAGAATTCGCTTCAGCATTCTCGTCGCGGTTCTTTTGACTGCATTCCTGGGTCTGCATCTGGTTAGCTGCAACGGTAATTCGCCAACTACGCAACTTCCTCCACCACCACCGCCACCCGGCACCACCGGAACCGACGTAACGACGTATCACAACGACAACGTCCGCAGCGGGCAGAATCTCACCGAAATAATTCTTACTCCCACGAACGTCAGCTCTTCCAGTTTCGGCAAGCTCTTTGTCATCAGCGTGGACGGGAAAGTGGATGCCCAGCCGCTTTATCTCACCCAGGTAAGCATTCCTAATCAAGGGACGCATAATGTTTTGTATGTCGAGACCGAGCACGGCAGCGTCTATGCATTCGATGCGGACACCGGAAAGCCTCTGTGGCAAGTCTCGATGCTCGCCGGCGGCGAAACCACCAGCGACGACCACGGCTGCGGCCAGATAACGCCGGAGATTGGCGTTACGGCGACCCCGGTCATCGACCCCAAAGCAGGCCCGCACGGCACGATTTACGTGGTCGCGATGTCGAAGGATGGATCCGGAAACTACCACCAGCGCCTGCACGCCCTGGACGTGACTACGGGTGCGGAGGAGTTTGGCGGCCCTCAGAATATTCAGGCTTCTTTCCCGGGGACCGGCGACAACAGTTCGGGAGGAAATGTGATCTTTGCCGCTGGCCAGTATGCAGAACGGGCTGGCCTCCTCCTGCTGAACGGCGTGGTGTATACGGGATGGACTTCCCATTGCGACATTCGTCCGTATACCGGCTGGATCATGGGCTTCGACCAATCAACTCTGGCGCAGGTCAGCGTGCTGAACCTCACTCCGAATGGCAGCGAAGGTTCTGTCTGGATGAGCGGAGCGGGGCTTGCCGCCGACGCTTCGGGGAACATCTTCCTGCTGGATGCGAACGGAACCTTTGACACCGCGCTCGACGCAAACGGGTTTCCTGGCCAGGGCGATTTTGGAAACGCCTTCCTTAAGATTTCGACCGCAAGCCAACGTTTAGCAGTCGCCGACTATTTTGAGATGTTCAACCAAGGCGCGGAAAACGGTTCTGATCAAGACCTGGGCTCGGGGGGAGCGCTGGTGCTGCCCGATCTCACGGACAGCTCCGGTCAGACACGCCACCTCGCGGTCGGTGCGGGCAAGGACTCGAATATCTATGTAGTCGACCGCGACGCGATGGGAAAGTTTAATCCGAGCAAGAACAACATCTACCAGCAGATCCAGGGTGCTCTGTCAGGTTCGGTATTCTCTATGCCTGCCTACTTCAACAATACGGTTTATTACGGCGCAGTGGGGGATAACATCAAGGCGTTTGCCATAATTAAAGCGCAGCTTGCGGGTGCTCCAGGATCGCAAACTGGAAATGCTTTCGCCTATCCCGGCACAACCCCGAGTATCTCTGCCAATGGGACAAGCAACGCGATCCTATGGGCCGCAGAAAATAGCGGCACTGCGGTTCTGCATGCTTACGATGCGACCAATCTTTCGCATGAGCTGTATAACAGCAACCAGGCGTCCGGGGGAAGAGATCAGTTCGGCGCGGGGAACAAGTTCATCACGCCGATGATCACGAATGGCAAGGTGTACGTGGGAACCACGAATGGGGTCGGGGTGTTCGGGTTGCTGCAGTAGGCGGACCATCCGGGAAGAAGAAGGCCGCCATTGCTGGCGGCCGTGAATTCATTCGCGGGCGAGGGCGCCCGCGCCACACCGAATGCTAGTTATTCTCGCTTCCCGCTCGCTTCCAAGACATCAACTCCCCGATCGTGGATCCACCAGTGCTCGAGACCGGATGTTTATAAGCCTCCACTTCGGTACGCGAGGCTTCCTCGCCCACGGCCTTGATGCTGAGCCCGACTTTCTTTTCTTCCTGACTCATTTTGATGATCTTGAAGTCGTGCTCGTGTCCCGGCTCAAGGGTCAAGGGCTGCCCATTGCCGTCTACGGCTTCGGAGTTGTGGCAGAGGCCTTCGATCCCCTCAGCGATTTCCACGAATGCGCCGAAACTGGCTACGCGCAAGACTTTTCCGTGAAGCACGTCGCCAACTTTGTGCTGTCCGAAGAAGCTCTCCCACACATCGGGCTGAAGCTGCTTCACGCCTAATGACAGCCGACGTTTGTCGGGCTCGATCGCCAATACCACGGCCTTCAGGCGATCACCTTTTTTCAGAAGCTCCGAGGGATGCTTGACCCGTTTGGTCCAACTCAGGTTACTCACGTGGACCAACCCGTCGATGCCGTCTTCGATTTCGATAAACGCGCCGAAGTCGGTGAGGTTTCGCACCCGGCCTTCCACCGTCGCTCCAACCGGGTATTTCTCATGTAAAGCGTCCCACGGGTTGGCCGCAAGTTGCCGCATGCCCAGCGAAATCCGCCGCTCCTGCGGGTGCACATTCAGCACCACGCAGTCCACGTGGTCGCCAACATTCACCAGCTTGGAAGGATGTTTCATGCGTTTGGACCAGGTCATTTCGCTCACGTGCACCAGTCCCTCGATGCCCTGTTCCAGTTCGACGAATGCACCGTAATCGGTAACGCTGATCACGCGCCCGCCAACGTGCGCGCCCACCGGATAGCGATGTTCCGCGTCCAGCCATGGGTCAGGCGTCAGCTGCTTGAAGCCCAGCGATACGCGCTGCTTATCTTTGTCGAACTTCAGCACCTTGACCTGGATCTGATCGCCCACATTGACCAGGTCGCGGGGGTGAGTGAGACGTCCCCAGGACATATCCGTAATGTGCAGGAGACCATCAATGCCGCCGAGATCAACAAAGGCTCCGTAATCGGTCAGGTTCTTGACTACGCCAGTCAGAATCGAGCCTTCCTCCAGATGCTCCAGAGTCTTCGATCGCTTTTCAGTCTGCTCGCCTTCCAGCACCTGCTTGCGCGAGACCACAATGTTGCCGCGTTTCTTGTTCAGCTTGATGATGGCGACTTCGAGCGTTTGTCCCTTCACCGCATCCAGGTTGCGGGCTGGACGCAGATCGGCCTGGGAGCCGGGCAGGAACGCATTCGCGCCCATAATGTCCACGGTGAGACCGCCCTTGATGCGCTCCACCACGGTGGCGCGAATCGGCTTCTTCTCGTTGTAAGCTTTCTCGATCTCATCCCAGGCGCGCAACTTCTGCGCCTTCTGGTGGGAGAGATTGATGTACCCTTCTTCGGCTTCGCCCTTGTCCCGCATGACGTCGATTTCGTCACCGGGCTGGAACCTGGGCTTGCCCTCAAAATCCAGTACTTCAGACAAGGGCAGCATGCCCTCGGACTTGGCGCCGATATCCACCACGACGTGCGTGGCGGTGAGCTTCAGCACGGTGCCTTTGAGGACTTTGTCCTCGCGGACCGCTTCCTCGCTTTCGGTGGTGAAGTTCTCCAGCGCCGAGGCGAAGTCCTCGACGGCGGCGCTGCCCGGCTTTTCGTCGGGTTGCGGCGCCGGTTGGGGCGTCTCAGGAACAGAAGCCTGCAGGTTTGAGATCTCCGGGGAGCTCTCGAGGTTCTCGGTTAAAGTTGAGGTCGCTGAATCCTGGTTGTGGGGAGTGTTGTCGTCGAGCAAGGTTTATCGCCTCTCTGGTGTACTCGCGCGTACGCGAAGGATGCGGGAACTGCTTTAGCGGACTGCTGGCGTGAGTCTTAGGTTGTGTGGAGCCCGCCCTGGCGGACGGACCTGAACAATCCCAGCGGTCGGACGTAGCGAACCCGCGTCCAAAAGGGAACCCTTCGACTATAGCAACCGCTTGCAAACAGTGTCAAACCCCAAACGCAGAATAATTGAAGTTGATTAAAGCCGTGTTAAAAGCGAGGTTTCCGCGATCTGAATTTGAGACGGATTTTCAGGCACGTGTCCCCTCGCCGCAAGCTGCCCATGAAGTGCAACCTCTTTCGTTACTGACACCTCGGAGCGACGGGCACCAATACAGCCAGCGCGTGATCGACTTTTATCGCATCAAACCACCCGTGCCATTTCTAAACAACCCGAGTTTCGAAAGCCGCAGCTTATCTGGTACTCTGCCCTGCGATGGATTATCTCTGGACCCCTTGGCGTTACGCCTATGTCACCGCAGGCTCGAAGACCACCGGATGCATCTTTTGCGATCTCCCCAAGGCGGGGGACGATGTCAAAGCCCGCATCGTCTATCGCGGCCAATCCTGTTACATCGTGCTCAATACCTATCCCTATACGCCCGGCCACGTCATGGTGGTGCCATTTGCGCATCTCGATGAATTGCAGAAGTTGCCCTCCGATGCTGCGCACGAAATGATGAATCTGTCGCAGAAAATGGAAGGCGTGCTCCGCAAGCTCTATTCTCCCGACGGGGTGAATCTCGGCATGAACATCGG
>Ga0207136_1076_pt1 | contig 21326 bp, 18 predicted proteins | sample Alteio_BWMinHeat_8_FD_153552 | JGI IMG/M metagenome (GOLD analysis project Ga0207136, IMG submission 153552) | Enriched cells from forest soil in Barre Woods Harvard Forest LTER site, Petersham, Massachusetts, United States -... | ecosystem: Environmental > Terrestrial > Soil > Temperate forest >...
GCAGAAACTCAAGGCATGGTGAAGTCTCTGAAGTTGATAGAGACCGAGCCGATTGTGTTAGGTCGGAAGTGACTTCCGCGATGCCCGATAAGTCGCACCGGACATGCTGCATTTCAGGCCGATCCACTTGTACGATAACCGCGTTAATCAGGACTTGACCGCGCCGATTCAGAACTGCTTACACTAATTCTTGGGTTGTGGAAGGGCTGGCAACACCGCAGGACGAGGTCAGATAGCGAAGGCAAAGTTACCCTGGTTGAACTACCTGTGGGTCGCTGCCGGGATGCGCTGTTTGCTGGGCTCAGGTGGTCTGCGCAACAAACCACATCGACCGAAGGCTCACTGCGAATGAGGCTGTTGAAACGGAGAAGACTCCTTAGGTCTTGGAGGGGCTTTTGTCACTCGGGGAATTTTAATACTTCTTCGCTCGTTGTTGGTATCTTTCCGTAACTCTTCTTCTTCGACAATCTTCTTCACGACCACCAGCGGAACCTGTTCGAAATATGTTTTGGGCTTGGCCACATCCAACTCTTTCGCGAATTATCCCAAGATTTGGCCCAGCACCGAAGATACCGGGAGAGCTTCCGAACCTTCGTTTTCAACTAATCTGCGTTCCATGCAGCAATCTGCTTCTTCGTCGCATTCTTTCTTACTGACTTCGTAAGACAGGGTTTCGCAAGTTCTTTTCTCAAACGGGCCAGTACTGTGGCATCCGATAGTCGTTCTTTCTTTTTGCGCACGTCTCCATACCTCTCATCTACGTTTTCTTGACTGACATTGGGCGATTTTGCAGAAACTCGGTGAGCCGTGCTTTATTTATTTTCAAGCCCCCGTTGTAGCTGACCAAGCCCTTCTTCTTGAAATCGTTCATGAATTTACTTACCCTTGGGCGGGTGGTACCAACCATCTCTGCCAGGGTTGATTGGCTCACCGCCAGGGGGGACTCCGACTTGGATTCCTTGGCTATTTGCCCAAACAGTATCAGAACCCGTGCCAGCCGCCTTTCGCTGAAATTGAAGAATTGATCTATCAAGTCTTCTTCTATCCGAACAACCCGTGAAACCAAATATCCAACAAACAGCGCTGTAAAGTGAGGGTCTCTCTTGAGCGTATGAACTGTGCTCTCCTTTCGCAGTCGAATGACATCGGACTGTCCAAATGACCTCGCCGTGCAAATCCGGAGAGATTGCCCCGCTAGACAGCCTTCGCCAAAGAAGCTACCCCGTTGTAGGATGGCGATTATCGCCTTTTTGCGTGCAGTGACCGCCGTGAGTTTTACCGTCCCGTTCTCAATGTAGAAGACCGAATCAGCCGGGTCTCCTTGCGAAAAGACGATCTCTTTATCTCGGTAGTTCCGAAAAGTCATCCCCTTAAGGAACTTCTTCCGGAGAAATACGTGGCCGAGGCTACGTTTACTCGCCATTCAGGTCTGCTCCTTCAATCAAGTCAGGAAACTGTCCGACGGTGACTAATCGTAAGCTCATAGAACCAAACCCGTCTAGATGACCAAAATTGACCACATGCAAGGTGCGCAGAATTGAACAGACAGAAGTGAGGATTTGTGTAGCAATGAGCGGCAGACTGGAACCCCGTTCTCCCCCTTTCAATCCCAATCAGGACGTGAAGAGTGGGCCGGTCAAGTCCCGATAAGTCGTGCCAGCTCAACCGGTCGATGCAACACTTTGTTGAAGTTTACTGGCGGGAGTTTGAAATCCTAAGGTTTTTCTTGGACGCTGATTTAACCGCAGCGCCACTTCGTCCAGCTCCTCTTGGGTGTAACCCGACAGGTCGGTGCCTCGCGGGAAGTATTGCCGCAACAGTAGATTCGTGTTTTCGTTGGTGCCGCGTTGCCAGGGACTTTGTGGATCGCAGAAGTAAACCTTAACATCCGTCGCTACCGTGAAGTCTTTGTGCTTGGCCATCTCTAGTCCGCGATCCCAGGTCAGCGAGCGTTTCAGCGTAGCGGGGAGTTTGCGAACATGTTGGCTCAATGCGGCAACGACCACTTCCGTGTTTTTGCTTGGCACCTTGATCAGCATGGCAAAGCGCGAATGGCGCTCCACCAGAGTTGCAATGAAGGTGTTCTTGGCACCGGCCAGCAGATCCCCTTCCCAGTGGCCGGGAACCGCTCGGTCTTCTACCTCCGCAGGTCTTTCGCGGATGGAGACGGCATCGACGATCTGCCCTCGTGACTGTCCGCTGGCACTGGCATGGCGCGAGCGGCGCATGCGGCGCTTCGAGCGCAGTTGGTCCAGCAGCTCTTTTTTCAGCACTCCACGGGCCTGAATGAACAGGCTGCGGTAGATGGTTTCGTGGGACACGCGCAGGCTCTCGTCATCAGGATACTGGGTCTCCAGCCATCCGGAAATCTGCTCGGGCGACCAGTCCAGGATCAGTTTACTCGCAACGATGTCCCGCAACTTGCGGTTGCCGGCAAGGAGGCACTTCTTCGGTCGCAAGGCCGAGTCCCAAGCTCGACGATCCGCATCAAGGGCGCGATAGGTCGGACGGCCACCGTGGCGAGAAATCTCCCGGCTCAGTGTGGAGGCCGCTCGATCCAGTCGTCGGGCAATCTCACGAAGCGGCGAATCGGAAGCGATTCCTCGGGAGATGTCCTCTCGCTCCGCTAGCGTGAGCGCCAGCCGCGAACGGCGACGAGCGGCGGGAGGAATGCCGCCGCGAGGCAACAACACCGAGCGAATGCAGCTATGTGGCTTGTCAAAGGCGCGCCCAATCTCATGCAGCGACTGTCCCGCCTTCCACCGGTTCCAAACGTCACGCTTCTCGATCGCAGAAAACCCAAATCGTTGTCCTAGCCTCATGCCAACACCACCTTTACACAGCAGACTTACATCAGATGGTGTTGCATCGACCTGTCGAATGCACCGCGTTTATCAGGTCCTTTGACAAATATGAGATCAGTCCCCCGGCAAACAACATTCCTTCATTGTTGAAACAAGGTGCGAATGAAAGAATACTAGCCGACCTGTTGTTTGACATTGGGGGATCGTTGAGGCGTATTTTATTTGCTTTGTTCTTATTCTTGGCAGCTTGTCGGTCCGTGACAGCGCAATCAGAAGTTGTCGATGAACCAGAAGCAAACCCCGGTCGTCCCACCGTTTCTACTCCGGCGACACTCATTCCCGTAGGGTATCTTCAGTTTGAAACGGGTTTCACGCCTGCATACGATTCACCTGAGTTTTCCTCTCGCTACAGTCTCAACGAAGTCATAAAGCTTGCCGTCGCATCGCGCCTGGAATTTCTGATGCAAGCGGAACCTATCGCGCACTTCACGACCGATGGAACGACCGCTAATCGCGCTGCTGACATTTTCCTGGGAGCGCAGGGCGTTCTTTACCACGGCGAGGGTGCGACCCCGACACTGGCGGTTAGTTATTTCCATCGTGTGTACGACGGGGGTGCTCCAGAGTTTGATTACGGAAGTCCCACGAACTCATTTCTGGTTCTGGCAAGCGCAGACGTGAAAGGATTTCACTATGATGCAAACGCGTTTTTTACAGAATTAGTTCAAGAGCCTGTACGACGCGGACAGTTTGGCCAGTCACTGACGATTTCCCGTCCTTTCTTGCGTCGATTTACGCTGTCTGGAGAAATTTGGCACTTTACGCAGCCGTTCCTGAAGGGCAATGCTGTTGGAAATCTTTGGGCGGTTAGCTATTCGGCGCGGAAAAACTTGGTTTTTGATACCGGCTTCAATCACGGATTGACTGGCACATCAACAAGTTGGGAGGCGTTCGTCGGTTTCACCTATTTACTTCCGCATCGACTTTGGAAAGCTCAATAGCCGTCTGATTGCCGATAAGTCTAACCGGACACTGGGATCTGGGCCGAATCACTTCTCCGATAACCGCGTTTACCAGGACCTGACGAAACTCTCGGCCTTCTCGCATATAATCCTCAGCAAATGCCGACGCCAACAAATGCAAAAACCTGTCGCCGATGTGGGAAGGCAGTGGTTGTAAACGCGGAACTGTTCGATACCTTCGAGGGGATGCACCGGCTTTGCTTTCATCTCGAATACGAGCATGGCGACCACGACCCTGACGAGCCGTGTGACGACCCAAGTTGTTTCTGGAAGCGTCAGCAACAGAGAAATGATTCGAGTCCCTAGTGCTAACCTAGGCAGAAGCGAGATTTCGAAATGAATCTGACTTTTTTCCTCGATGAACCAAACGCTCGCGCTGCGCTCTCAGCATTCGCGCGAAGTGCAACTAACGTGATGTTGGCGTCTAGCGAAGGAACTCGACATTGGGACGGAGAGTTGCCGACGCGTGTTGGAGATTATTTCTATAATTCGCCATGGGTACTTTATTCGAGCAGCAAGAAAGCGACACTAATGTTTGACCTGCTTACGTTCTCGGCGGACCACTTCAAAAACCCTAAACAGGTTGTTGATGTTTTCCAGAGCCTCGCAGATTCGGTGGATTGGTCCATATTTTCGTGGGGAGGCTACGCGAGATACGGGATGCTTGGTCTTGTCGCGTCGGTGGCAGTCGAAATTGGTGAAAAACCTGTTTTTCATTATAAGAGTGCGGACGACTTCGCCCATTCATTCAAGGGTCTCCTGGGACGTCGTACGCGGACGCAATTCGCTCCACCTCTATGGCGCGCAATAAGTGGTGAGAAAACACCTCCTCGTATCGTCACTTTCGCATACTACGATGAAGCTTTTGAAAGTGCTGACTTATCCTTCTCAGTGGAAGGAACCTTTGCGGGGACTGACGACGAGGGCCAGGTTTCAGCGTATCTGGTTAACGACTATGCGACGTTTTCGCATTTTGTGAGTTTGGTGAATCTAGTGTCACCGTTTGACATGTTGCCGAGCACACTGAGTTTGGAAGCTTGTCAGACCGTCAGGCGTATGGCCCATTCCCTGAATTTATCGAGCGCGCTTGACTTCACACCTTGGTACTTCGTGTACAACGGCGGCGAAATCGACACAAATCACGCGCTTTTCGTTGCATCTGACCATTCAACAGCATTGCATTTCGCTCGTGAGGCGAGTGACGCTTTGTCCTTCGTTACGTACTTTTAGTGGTTGCCCTTGCTGCTCAACTCCTGGTTGCGCGTAATCAAGTCCCGTACCAGGACTTCAAGTTTCCGATACCGCGTTTACCAGAGTTAGAAACAGGATGGGTGGGTCAGGCTCCGTGATAGCGGGGCGGCAAATTGGGCTTAGAATAATTAATGCCGGGCCAATGCTGGTGCGAATCCAGCCGTCCACCCGTTTTGCGAGGCGGCGGCGTCTAATCCAAGACATCCCGGTCTTTTCTGTGGACTCGACCGCAATCGCTAGAAATCCACATCTCCGGTAACGGCTGCCAGCTCAACTGGTCGGCGCAACACTTGCGTGAAGTTTACTCGCAGGAGTCTGGAAGCCCAAAGTTTTTCTCGGGCGTTGATTTAGTCGCAGCGCGATCTTCCCGTAGCCCATTTCCAAAAGGTGTCTTTCTTTTCCCACGGCATCGAGAATTCGCCGATCACAACGTCGTTAACTAGGCTTCCATCAGAATTCGGCTCACTCCAGGGCCAGCAGAATCCGGCAACGATCCGCGCAGAGTTTTTCTTCTCCGCATTCCGTCTTCGCACCGCGTCCATCATGTCCGTCGGGTTTGCAAAGATCTTGAACTCCATCCGCGCATCAAATGCAACCGCTTCAGAATCCGCGATGCCCAAAACCTTGTCGAGCCACTGCAAGTACGCATCGGAACCGGAACACCGAAATTGGGTCTTTAGTTCGAACTCAGCGATGTCCTCATCCGCAACTCCGAAACGTTGGGCGGCCTCTTTGATTAGCGCAATGCTCCCAATCTCCTCTGGCCTGACAATCTGGTTCTCGTCGATTGCAATGCGCGTTCCCGGCGTAAAGGTGCTGTTATGTCCGGCTACGTCGACGATTCAGTCGTGCGCCAGGCGATCAGCGAAAACGAGACGGCCTTTCTGCAAAAGCCGTTCACTCCCCTAAGCCTGGCAAAAAAAATGAGGGAAGTTCTCGACGGCGCGGCCGTACGTTGAAACGTCTCAAGACTCTCACTGCTGTGATCGCTTCGGTCCAAGGCAACGCGCGGTATGCCAAAGCAGAAAAAAATGTACGACTTTGCTGCCAATTTGGCGAGTGTCAGCGACGCGCGCGATCTTTGCGGACGGCCTCGTCGATGAGGGCATCGAGCTCATTGCGCGTCAGGGAGACGTGAGCGCCGGAGGATTCGCCGGTGTCGTTGGTTTCGGGAAGTTCGGCGCCTCCGCCCGGCGGCGGCGTGACGAAATACCTAGCGCGCGCAGCCATTAACTTTGCGACTTCGCGACCTGAGAGAAGGACCGGTCCGCCCGCCAACTCCGCGGAAAGCACGATCTTTGCGAAATGCTCGATGGTTTCCATGCGAAAGAAAGCTGTTAGCAGATCCGGACCGCAGGTGACTGCGCCATGATTCGCCAGGAGTAAAGCGTCGTAGTGCGGGACGAAGGGTTCGATCGCGTCGCTGAGCTCCGGCGTCCCGGGAGTGGCATAGCGCACGAGCGGGATCTGCCCGAGGCCGATAATCACTTCCGGCAATAGAGCTTGATTCAGGGAACGCCCGGCCGCGGCAAACCCTGTGGCTGTGGGCGGATGCGCGTGACAGATGGCATTCACATCGGGCCGCATGCGGTAAAACAGCAGGTGCATGCCAATTTCGGATGAGAGTTTGCGTTCGCCGGCAAGCTGACGTCCTTCGAGATTCGTGATCACCAGGTCTTGCGGCTCGAGCATGCCCTTGTTCATGCACGTCGGAGTGCTGAGGACACGGTTTTCGTCGAGGCGAACGGAGATGTTGCCTTCGCAAGCGACGATGAAACCGCGGTCGTACATCCACTTCCCCGCCGTGCAAATTTCGCGGCGGTGTTGTTCTTCGCTTTTCTCGTGGGTGGGCCAGAGGGAGTTGGTAGTCATCGCACGCACTTCTTCCTTGCCCGGGATTTCCTCCAGGCCTTTGCTCTGCCCCCCAGCAAAGTAAACTCTTGGACCCCGAATGGCTGGAATCCAGAGGCGCACTTTATCACACTAGGCGTAGATTCCGCGCAATTTTAGCGCGCTGCCGACGCGGTCAATAGCGAGCATATAAGCAGCAATGCGGTTATTTACTTTGTGCGTCTCCGCATAGCGGACGACTTCGTCAAAGGCGTTTTCCATGACGTCGAGAAGGCGCTCGTTGACCTCGCTTTCGCGCCAAAAGAAGCCCTGCCGGTCCTGAACCCATTCGAAATAGCTGACGGTGACGCCGCCGGCGTTGCCAAGAATATCCGGCACGGTGAAGATACCTTTGGCGTCGACAATAGCGTCGGCTTGCCAGGTGGTGGGGCCGTTGGCGCCTTCGCAGAGAATCCGCGCCTGGACCTGATGAGCGTTTTGTTCGGTGATTTGGTTTTCGATGGCGGCAGGAATGGCTATTTCGCAAGGTTGAAAGAGAACGTCGCGCGCAGACATTTTCGCGCCGCCGCCGGGAAAATCATGAAGCGGTTTTTTCTGCGAGTAGACCCAGTCGATCACTTTCGTAACATCAAAGCCGTTTTCGTTATACAGGCCGCCGCCGATGTCAGCAAGGCCAACGATTTTGTAGCCCGCTTTCTGCATGAGCTGCGCGGCTAGGGATCCTACGTTGCCAAAACCTTGGACTACGACTCGGCAGCCTTCCTTCTTGATACCGAGTTTGTCGAGCGCTTTGTCGCAGCAGATCATGACGCCGCGGCCAGTGGCTTCGCGTCTTCCGCGGGAGCCTCCAAGTTCGATCGGCTTGCCGGTGACAACGGCGGTCGTGGCTTCGCCAACGTGCATCGCGTAAGTGTCCATCACCCATGCCATGGTCTGCTCGTTGGAGCCGATGTCCGGGGCGGGAACATCGCGCTCCGGGCCGAGCCAGTCAGCGAGTTCCGCCGTGTAACGGCGAGTGAGTCGCTCCAATTCGCCCCGCGAAAGTTTGCGCGGATCGCAAATGATGCCGCCTTTGGCGCCGCCGAATGGAATATTCACCACCGCGCACTTCCAGGTCATCCACGTGGCCAGCGCACGCACTTCGTCGAGAGAAACATCGGGAGCAAACCGGATGCCACCCTTGCCCGGGCCGCGCACCGTGGAATGGAGAACGCGGTAACCAACAAAGACTTCGAGCTGACCGCTGTCCATGCCAACGGGAATGTAGAGCGTGATCTCCTTTTTGGGATATTTGAGATAGCGATAAAGTCCTTGCTCGAGTCCCAGTTTTTGCGCGGCTACTTCGAAGCGCGCTTCCGCGTTCTGGTAGACATTCATTTCTTCCGGTACTGGGGCTTGTGGCATGCGGGACTCTCCTTTGAGGCGGCGACGGCAGCAAAACAGTCCACAATTCGCAGTTCGGCCGCGAAAGGAAATCAGGACCGACTTGCAAGGCCAAGAGAGAGGGCTGGCGGTCTACCCCGTGCGTGAAACTGACTTTAACGGTCCGCCAGACTCGCTTTTGGCCGGGTCGCCAGTATACGAACCTGCTCCCTCGGCTGCAAGGGAGAGGGACTTCGAACGCTCCTTAGGAATAATTCGGGTCGGCCGTCGAGTGTTTTAGCGTCAAGTCAGGGATTTGAGAGTTTCCTCGATGAGATCGGAGGTTCCCAGGTAAGGATCACCGGGGCTGTCGAACTCCATGGAGCAGTAGCCCTTGTAATTGCTGTTCTTGAGAATGCCGAAGGTCTTCGACATATCTACGTGAACCAGCTGCCCCTTTTCATCGACTTCCATGGCCTTCACGTGGCAGATGCTGTACGCGTGTTTGAACATCGCCTCGATGCCTTTGTAGGCGTATTCCGTCTTGCCGGTGGTCAGGGTATTCGCGAAATCCGGATTTGTGTGCAGCCAGGGACTGTTCACTTTTTCAATGATGCTGACGATGAAGAAGGGATCTTCGCTGATAGGATTGTCGTTCTCGAGATTTACGAGGATATTTTTCGCAGCGCCGTACTCCGCCACGCGCAGGAGAGTGTCGGCAGCGCGATCTAGATCGGGCTTCGAATCCTTAGCTGGCGGCATGTTCGTGCGGACGCTCGGTGAGCCGACGGTTGCGGCAATGTCGATCCATTGCTTGCTGAAGGCGACGGCTTTTTCGCGCTCAGCCTTATCCGCCGCGTAGGGGCTGTGCTCACCGTCGACGGCAATATTGACGATGGCGCAGTCGTTTTTTTCGACAATCGAACGAAGATCGTTCAGATATTTTGTATCGAGCGAACGGAAATGCTCGCTCCACGGTTCAACCTTATTAATGTTGAATTTCGATTTGACAAAAATCACGAAATTTTTCAAATCCATCTTGGGGATTCTCGTGGGATAAGGCTTATCGTGAGCCCCAGCGATGGTTTCGCGGAAGGGGTAGGAGGCAATCGCGATGCGATCGCGGGGCGCGGAAGGGAATTGCATGTTGGGGCTGCTGTTCACGGCGATTGCGGTCTTCAAGCATGGCCATAGCAGGGTTGTGGCTGCGGTGGCAGCGGACTTCGCAAGGAAATGTCTTCGTGTAATGGGCGCCAAAACGGCGCCAGTCTAGCAGAATGAGCTTGGGGGCGCCATGAAGAGTGATATGAAATTGGCTGAGTTTTGGCGTTCGGAGACGCGAATCGCAACCGAAAGTTACGGATACCGGCTCTGCTATAATCCGCTCGATTTTTGAGTGAAGCGGGGTTTCCGGAGGCGAAAAATGAAACGCACGCTGATTGTTCTTCTCGGCCTTTTCTCATCGGTTGTGCCAAGAGCGGCCTTCGGACAGACACCCACTGATTTGCTCTCCGAGCTGACAAAACCTCATGAATACATTCTAAAGCGAGTCTCGAGTTATGACCGAACGGGCGGCAACGATGACTACCGACCGCTTGCCCCAGGGGAAACGCTCACGTTGCTCGACGAAGCCGGGCCTGGCGAAATCTCACATGTATGGATCACCATCGCGAGCGATGAAAGACTCCATTTGAAAAAGATGGTGCTGCGCATGTACTGGGACAGCGAAAGTTCACCCAGTGTGGAAGCGCCGGTTGGCGACTTTTTCGGGCTGGGCCTAGGGGAATATTTCCTTTATCAGTCCGCGCCGCTTTCGGTGGGTGGCGACAAAGCGCTGAACTGTTTTTTCCCAATGCCATTTCAAAAACACGCACACATAACGCTTACGAACGAAGGACAAGAGCGCGCGGGGGCGATTTATTGGAACATTGACCTACGGAGCTACAAATCGGCGGTGCCGGCAGACACACTTTATTTTCATGCGCAGTACCGGCAGGCAACTCCGAACAAAGCATTTCCCGATAACAAGATCAATTTAGACGGCAAGGAAAATTATGTCTGGATGGAAGCGGCGGGGCGCGGGCACTTCGCCGGGGTCACGATGTCGATCGTGGAAAATCAGGATGGCTGGTGGGGAGAAGGCGACGACATGTTCTTTGTGGACGGCGAGAAGCTGCCGTCCATCAACGGAACAGGTTCGGAGGATTATTTTCTGGGCGCTTGGGACTTTGGAGGCAAGCCTTTTGCTTACGCCTTATTCGGAGCGCCAATGGTTGGCGCGGAATTCCAGGGCGGCCGATGGTCCGTTTATCGCTTCCATCTCGACTCACCGATCCCGTTTACGAAATCTTTGCGCGCCACGATCGAACATGGGCATGCGAACGATCGCGGAGACAACTTCTATTCAGTCGCCTACTGGTATCAGAGCGAACCTCACGGAATTTTCCCTCTGCTGCCAGCCGTGGAAATTCGGCTGCCGCGCGTTTTTCCTGTATCAAGCGCTCAAAAATGACGTGAAGCAGCGCTAGCCGAGGCTAACACGCGTGGCCGCAGAACATGAACTATTGCGGACGGAACTGCAGCGTGACCGTCAGGTGCATCGACACTGGTTTGCCATCGAGGGATGCCGGCTGATACTTCCACTGCCGCACGGCGACCATTGCCGCTTGATGTAGCAGCGCGGGGCCGGAAATGACTTTCACCGTCGTGACGTGTCCGGTTTCGTCGATCGACGCATCGATGACTACATTGCCAGACACGTGCTGGTTTTTCGCCAAAATCGGATAGACCGGAGCGACGGAACTTATCAACTTTGCAGCCTTTACATCTCCGCCGACGGGAAGCGGCGCTTCGGGAGCAGCAGGCTGCTTTCCGTTACCCGCTGCAAGCCCGGAGTCCAGTCCGCCCGCATTCTCATCCGCGTTGCCTGAAGGAATTGCGGGAGCCTCGGCTCCATCATCCTGAGCAGTTGCGGCTCGATTCATCGTGGGACTGGCCAAGTGGACTTCGCCGAGAGCGGGCTTCTTGGGTTCCGGTTCCGCGGGAGGCCGCGAAATGCGCTCGGTAGCGGCAGCGGGAATCGTCGTGCCCGCGCCGCGAGTGTTGTCTCGTGTCGCAGGAACAGGTTGCGGATTCTGTGGAGCTCGGATGAAAGGCGCGCTGGCGGGCGCGCTCGAAACCGGCGTGGCGTTCGAGCTGGAGTTTGGTTGAGGCGTGGTCGTGGAGATTTGCGATGCGGGTTGTGACACGGGCTGCGCTAGGGCATGGGCTGGAGAGCTAGCTTGAGGGCTCGGAGCTGACACGAAAGGCGCGCTGGTACCTTGAGCAGCCTTCGTCGGTTGCAAGAAGTACCATACGCCTCCTGCAGCCAGCAAAACAGCCGCGGCTATCGCACCGTACAAGACTCCTTTACCGGAGCCGCCTGACGAACGCTCATGGGTGATTACTGGTTCATCGAGCGGGAGCAGGCTGCCAAAAGCTGGCAGCGCGGATTCGGGAATGCTTTCCACTGCGCTTATGGGCAGAGGCTCTGAGGAACGCTCTTCTTGTGCAGCAATCTCGGAGAGCTGTTTGGCTTTTTCGGGTTCGGCGAGGTCTGGCGGTACGGGAGTGGCGGCGTTACGGGCCAAAGGCTCGAGCCACGATGGTATTTTCACCTCTTCCGTATCCAGCGATGACTTGATCGTCAGAGACGGAGTTTTTGCAGGCGAAGCAGCTTTGACCGGAACGGGCTCGGACTTGGCAATTTCGAATATCTGAGAAACCGCGCCCGGAACAGCCTTTGGATCGAGAGCGGGCACTGTGGGCGCTGGAGTTGCTGGCTTTGTGGCCGGCGTAGCACTAAAGAGCATAGAAGAGAGCTGTTCCTGAAGCCGCGCAGCTTGGAGTTTCAACTCTTCGGTCGAGTCCTGGCCGGCGACGCTTGGTGGCCGCAGTTTGTTTTCGGCCGTGGGAGCGGCCGATTGCGGTTTAGACGCTGTCACAGCTGGCGGCACCTCTGGCGCGCTCAGGAGACTCGCGAGGGAAGACGCCAGCGAAGAAGTGGCTGTGGGAGCTGGCGCAACCGGCACGTCGGTTTTATTCGCAACCGGAGTTACGGGCGCCGCGGTATTTTGGACGGACGGCGCTTGTGGTCTCGGGGACGCAGGCGCAATCACACTTATCTCGGCAGGGCGGGGCTCCGGCGCAGGCTTGATCTCAGAAATTTTCGGTGCGCTGACGACGGGGCTCACAGGCTTTAGTGCAGATGAGATGGGAGCAATCGGATTGCCTTTGGCCGCGGCCGGAAGCGTTGTAACCGGCGCAACGGCGGGAGTCTGCGCTCCGATGCGATCTGAGGGGAACCGCATCCCCCAGAAGCCAACGACCGACTCCGTAAATTCGAGTTCCACATAGCCGCTGACGCTCTTGTAATTCTTCGATTTCACGACCTGGCAGACCACTTCCTTCCTTGTTTTTTCGTTCGTGAGGAAGAGCAATTGGCCTGCGGACACCGGCGAACCCAGCCGAATGACGGCGCCGTTGCCGAAAACAAGGACGGTCTTTGTGGTCTCAGAAAATGGCTCGCGCTTATCGCTACCTTCAACCGTTCGAGCGCCGTTGACGGTTACCGGGACTTCCAGAGCGACGGGCTGCGGTCTGCTCCCAGTAGCTGTATCTTCATGGCGCGGACCGGCGGCGACCGAAACACCGGACCCTGTCTCTGGAGCGGCGGTTAGGACTTCATTTTCTTTGCTGCTAGGCGCCATTGGGGTGCTCACTTCGTGCGTAAAATTTTTGTTCGGATACTGCATGGACAGGGCTTTCCCGGAACTTCTATATGTTCTTCTTCGCCCATGCTCTGCAGCCATAGTACGGGCGTACCAACAGGGAAACACCTGTCCCGAAGGACAGGCGTGTTGTGGGTGGAAACTGCTCTAACGACTCAGCGGCGGGCGGAATTGCTCATCAATTTCAACCTGGTAACCGGTGACGAGCTTGTTGGTCTCGTTGGCCATGCCGATGACGGCCTGTAACTCGGCAAACATGGCATCGGTCATGCCTTTTTTGAAAGCGGAGGCGGTGTGCGAGGCGATGCAATAGTGGCAATTGTTGGTGACGCTGACGGCGACGTAAATAAGTTCTTTGGTTAGCGGATCGAGTGCGCCGGGGCCCAAAATTTGTTTGATGCTTTCCCAGGTGCGTTTCAGAGTGCCGGGGTCGTGAGCGATGGCCTTCCAGAAATTGTTGATCCAATCGGTCTTTCGCGTGGCCATGATGTCGTCATAGACGGCACGAACTTCCGGGCTCGCGTCCGCATATTCAATGAGGCCAAAGGTCGCCATGCGATTCTCCCAAAACGAGGTTCTCCAAAGTTCGAAGGAACAGTGATCGGAAACGTTAGCAAGAACCAGTGATCTTGACCAGAAAATCGGCGAGGCATTCATTCAACCCGCCCTTACGTCCTTATTCCTGTTGAGCGAAAACTGTCCGGCCTCGCGACACTTCGTCCCATAAGCGGACAGCCGAGAGCAAACATGGCTTCGAGTAGACAGGCAAGTCCTCTGAAACCCACAAGTTGCAAACTTTTTCGCTTGGCAGGGAACTTGCGAATCAACTATAACGTATCACGATATAGTCTTCCTTCAGTCGATAGAGGTGCAGTCCGGGTTTGCAGGAGCCGCCGGGTGAAAACGTGAGGAAAAAGCGAGAAACCGAATCGTTCCTGCCTCTGACACCAGCAATGTTTCATATCCTGCTGGCGCTGGCCGACGGCGAGAAGCATGGATATGCCATTTTGAAAGAAGTGGCGCGGCGCACCGACGACAAGGTGCGACTGAGCGCGGGGACGCTCTATGGAAATTTGGCGCGGCTGGAAAGCGCAGGGCTCATCGTAGAATCCGACCACCGGCCGGAAGTGGTGCTCGACGACGAGCGGCGTCGCTATTACCTCCTCACGGAATTTGGACGCGAAGTGGCAGTTGCCGAAGCAGAGCGTATGGAAGAGGCGGTCGGCCAGGCCCGCGCCAAAAAGCTTTTCCGAAAACCAAAACTTGCTTAGCGAGGAATGACTATCATGGGGAAAGAGAACCTGCCGTTTTCGCAAAGGCTGTTTCGAGCGCTGGTTCGGGTACTTCCGTTCGACTTCCGGACAAATTATGAGGGCGAGATGGAAGGCGTCTTTCGAGAGCAGCAGCTCGATGTGGAAGAACGCGGAGGTTTCCTGGGGGCGCTCAAGCTCTGGAAAGAAACCATCGTTGGGATTTTCACTACGGCCCCGCGCGAGCACTGGCAAATCCTTGTCAGCGACTGCAGTTATGCATTCCGCATGATGGGAAAAAACCCCGGGTTCACCGCGGTTGCCATTCTCACGCTCGCATTGGGAATCGGGGCGAACACCGCCATCTTCAGTGTGGTGCACTCTGTGCTGCTGAGGCCGCTTCCCTATCCCCAGGGACAGCAACTGATCTTCATCCGCCAGCAGGAAACGAAGCTAGGCATCCAGGATCTGTCATTTTCGGTGAAGGAGATCGAGGACTATCGCGCGCAAAACCGAACGCTCTCGGGGCTAGTGGAATACCACGCCATGTCCTTTACACTTTTCGGCCATGGAGATCCAGAACGACTGCGAACCGGCGTCGTTTCCGCTAACTATTTTGACCTGTTTGGAGTTCAACCTTTGCTGGGCCGCACATTTTTGCCGGACGATGAGAAGCTCGACGCGCCGCCTGTCCTTCTTCTCAGCTACGAATACTGGAAAAATAATTTCGGTTCCGATCCCGAGATCGTCGGCAAGACGTTCGAAATGAACGACAAAGTGCACACAGTTGTGGGTGTTCTTCCGCCCGTGCCGCAATATCCAAATGAGAATGACGTCTACATGGCGACTTCGGCATGCCCTTTTCGCTCCTCGAAGATGCATCTCGAAGACCGCGACATGCGCATGATGGAAGTCTTCGGGCGATTGAAGCCCGGAGTGACCGTAGCGCAGGCAAACGCGGATGTCTCCACAATTGCCGCCGGGTTGAAAGCGGCTTATCCAAAATCGTACCCCGACAATGTGGGTTTCACCTCTTCGGCCGCGCCGTTACAGGAGGAACTGACCCGTGAAGCGCGACCCACTTTGCTTCTTCTCCTCGCTGCGGCGGCCTTCGTACTGCTCATCGCCTGCGCCAATGTCGCCAACCTGACGCTTGCTCGGATGGCGAAGCGCGAACGCGAACTCGCCGTGCGCAGCGCACTCGGAGCGGGTCGAAGCCGAATCCTGCGGCAGCTTTTGACGGAAAGCTTTCTCCTGGCAATTGTGGGCGGCATTCTAGGTTTGATGTTGGCCTACGGGAGCTTGGAGCTTCTTACGGACTTTGTGGGACGGCTGACGCCGCGCGCCCGCGAAATTCACATTGACTCCGGAGTTTTGCTGTTTACGCTTGTAGCCGCGCTGGGCACAAGCATAGTTTTTGGGACACTGTCGGCGCTCTTCTCTCGAGCAAATCTTACTTCCAGCCTGAAAGAAGGGAGCAGCGGAGCAGGATCCGGCTACCAGCACAGTCGTGTGCGCAGCGCGCTGATCGTTTGCCAGATCGCCTTTTCGTTCATGCTGCTCATCGGCGCAGGATTGATGATGCGCAGCCTTTTCAAAATGCAGCAGGTGGATGCCGGCATCGTCCCGCAACGTGTTCTCGCCATGAGGATCGCTTTCAATTGGTCGAAATACAACGCAGCCGATAAAACACGCGTGGCCATTCAAAAACTTCTCGATCGCGTGAAATCGGAACCAGGCGTTCTTTCGGCGGCCATCTCGAGCAGGTACCCGTTCGAACCGGAGACGATTACTGGCGGCCCCGAATCGGTCTCCTTTTCCTTCCAAATCGAGGGACGGCATTTAGAGCCCGGCCAGGCTCCGCCAGTCAGCACGTACGCGGCTGTTTCTCCCGGCTACTTCGAAACTTTGCGCATTCCGCTAAAGGCCGGTAGAATGCTGGCCGATACGGATTCAGACGATCTCAAAGCGCCTCAAGTGGCGCTTATGAATGAAGAGGCGAAGCGCCGATTCTGGCCCAACGATGATCCGCTCGGAAAGCGGGTGTCCGGCGATGGCGGAGAACACTGGGCGACGATCGTTGGAATCGTCGGGGACGTTCGGGAATTTGGATTGGATCATGCCCCATCACCGGAATTCTATGGTCCGCACGCAGAGGGTCCGCAGCCTGGAAACTTGATTGTTCGCACAGCGGTGGAACCCCAAAGCATGTCGCGAGCATTGACACGCGCGATTCACGAAGTCGATTCGCAGACGGCGGTTACGCACATCCTGACTTTGGAACAGGCGCGCTATGAATCGATGGCGTCGCCGCGGGTAACGGCAAGCCTTTTGAGCATTTTTGCGGGACTGGCACTGGTGATCGCAACTGCGGGCATCGGCGGCATCATGGCCTTGATGGTCAGCCAGCGCGTGCGGGAAATTGGAATTCGCATTGCGCTCGGCGCTCGCCCCGCAAGCATTCTTCAAATGGTGCTCGGGCAAGGTATGTTGCTGGCTGTTGTGGGAGTAGGAATTGGAATCGCCGGCGCAGTCGCTTTGACGGGACTAGTGAAATCCCTCCTGTTTGAAGTGCCGCCAACCGATGTGCTGACATTTAGCGCCGTTGGCCTGACACTGCTGACAGCCGCAGCGCTCGCGAGCTACTTACCAGCGCGCCGCGCTGCCGCGGTAGATCCAAACGTGGCGCTTCGCGCGGACTAACTCCTAACTTCTTCAAAAACACAGCGGCGTCAAAACTCAAATTGATCTTAGGGGGACAGAAATTCCTCGAGGAGAAGACGCGCGAGACGCGGAGGATGGTGCCGGATGACGCCGTGCTCTTCGAGCAGATTGTCGAGAACGACGCGATAGCCGAGCTTCTGAAGCTCGGGCAGGTCAACGACAACCTGCTCCGCTCCCTGACTCCGATAGCGCTTGGCGACTTCCGGCGAAACAGGCCGGCGGTTGGCCACCACCCAGTCCACGACGGAGCGCGGCGTGTGGTGGCGGATGGCGCGCAAATGATCGGCTAGTGAGTACGCGGCGGTCTCGCCCGGCTGCGTCATAAGATTCGCGATGTAAACCCGCTGAGCTGCGGACTTGGCAATCGCGGCGGCAATTTCCGGGATGAGCAGATTCGGAAGGATGCTGGTGTAGAGCGAGCCGGGACCGAGAAGAATCAAGTCGGCTTCACGAATAGCATCGATAACCGCGGGAAAGGGCGGAACGCGCCGGGGAGAAAGCGAAATTGTTTCTATCGGCGTTTTGCTGGCGGAAATGCGCGTTTCCCCGTGAACGATGCGGCCGTTGGTGAGTTTGGCGACGAGTTGGACGTTGGACAGCGTCGAAGGAAAGATGCGTCCGCGAATGGCGAGGACTTTGCTGCTCACGCGAATCGCTTCAGCAAAATCTCCAGTAACATGTGTGAGAGCCGCGAGGAAGAGATTTCCGAAATTGTGGCCGATAAGCCCGCGTCCGGCATGAAAGCGGTATTGAAACAGTCGGCCAAGAAGAGCTTCATCTTTCGAAAGCGCAACCATGCAATTGCGGATGTCGCCTGGTGGAAGAACTCGATTCTCACGGCGAAGACGGCCAGAGCTGCCGCCATCATCGGTAACAGTAACAATCGCCGTCAGTTCTGTTATGGGCCGCAGAGAATTGGGATGCTCGTCACTGCGGCGGACGACATACTCCTTGAGCCCACGGAGAAGAGTGGAAAGTCCGGTTCCCCCGCCGAGAGCTACGACGCGGAATCCGCGAGAGAGGCGTTTCGGTTTGAGCGCTTTTTTCTTCACCGGATGACGTAGTGAAACCTGGCGACGAATCGTTTCGTTCGAGGCGTGTTTCTCCGACCCTACACTAGCCAACAACTATAGTACTGCGTTGAGACTCTTTCCTATCAGGCCGGAATTTGCAATTGGGATTTTACTTTAGGCACGTTCCGGTTCGCGGGCAAGAAATCCACATCATAAAGCTTAGCCGGCAGTGCCATCTTTCTCCGGATAGAGAAGCTCGGTGAAGCGAGGATCCTCCTGGAGGAAAGCGAAGTCTTCATCGTTGCGCGCGTGATAGCGGTTTTCGGGGCGGAGGTCGATAGCGACTTTAAGATTCGCCATTGCCGAATCCGCTTCGCCGGTAAGGCAATCGAGCGCGGCCAGCGCGTAGTGAATGTAATCCGATTTCGGTGAAGCTTTGCGTGCTTTGATCAGACTTTCGCGAGCATCGTCCCAGCGGCCAATGTTCATCATACCCACGCCGCGCTGATAATGCTCGTCGGCGGTGCGCGGATTCTGCTCCGCGCTCGGCTTCATGCGCTGCTCAGCGATGCGCAGATGCATGCGCGCGCGGTCGGCAAGGCCCTTACTGGGTCCTTCGAGTACTTTTTCCAACTCTTGCTTGGCCTTGGCAAATTTCTGCTGATGGAAGAGGGCAAGCGCTTCGTCGTAGACTTTGAGCTGCGCCTGAACCAGCGGATCGACTAGTTCCACGCCGCCTCGCTGCGCAGGTGGTGGCGGAGGTAAGTTCTTTTTTTTCTGTGAGTTAGAGTGGCCGCGCGCCGCGCCTTTGCCATGCCCGGATGAGCCCGAAGAGGATTTGCGCGCCTTTGCCATGCCGCGAATCGTAGCAGAGGAAAATGACGGCGTCAACGAGTGGTAGTGGGATTGCGAGGACACTCATGAGTTACCTCCCGGCGGCATAGAGCGAAAAAAGGGCATCGAAATGGGAGCCTTTTCGCGGAAACTGTAAGCAAGTTACCCGGCAGCGGACAGGTTCAGCCGGAATGCTGGCCTGCCAGCACCGCGTATGCTATAAATTTGTGGCCGAACTCTGGTTAGGAACAAGTGCCTTTCATCAACTTTCCTGCGCGCGAAATTAACTGCAAGCTCGTGTACTACGGTCCAGGTCTGGGCGGAAAAACCGCGAACCTTCAGTGGGTCTACGACCACACCGGGCAAAATCAAAAGGGCAAAATGGTGTCTCTGGCCACGGAGACGGACCGCACGCTCTTCTTCGACTTCCTCCCGTTGGATCTCGGAACCGTGCGCGGCTTCAAGACGCGCTTCCACCTCTATACCGTCCCCGGGCAGGTGTTCTATGAGGCCAGCCGCAAGCTGATCCTCAAGGGAGCGGACGGTGTGGTGTTCGTGGCTGATTCGCAGGAAGAGCGGCTCGACGCGAACTTCGAAACAATGGAAAACCTGCAGGAGCATCTGAAAGAGCACAACCTCAATTTCGGTACGATTCCGTACGTCCTGCAGTTGAACAAACGCGATTTGCCCAATGCCATGCCGGTACCCGAGCTAACCAAGCAACTCCAGAAAAAAGGCGAGCCGGTCCTCGAAGGAGTAGCCATTCAAGGCATCGGTGTATTCGAAACGCTGAAAGAAGTAGCCAAGCTGGTCCTCGCAGAATTGAAAAAGGGCGGCTGAAACTTCCTCATTCTCAATAAAGCTGAAACTCGATGTCTACAGGAACGCGGACTGGAACAGACTGTCCATGAAACTTGGCAGGCTTGAACTTCCATTTCTGAACGACGTCGATCGCCTTTTGCGTAAGCAAAAAAGGCGCCCCCTTCAGGACCAGCACGGAATCAACGACGCCGTCCTTCGTAACGATCAGCGAGAGTTCCACGGTGCCATGGTATTTCGCAGTGCGCGCGAGGTCGGTGTAATCCGGACTCGGGCAAAAAACGCAAACCGGCAGAGTGGCACCGTCCACTCCCGGTTGAAGAATGCCAGGTACAGCCGGAATGGCGCTCGGCGAGCGCTCGTAGGAAATGGCCGTTTGCTTCAAAAGTTGCTGGAGCGCCCCAGTCAAAGGGAACTCCGCGTCCCCCGACCAGGTCGTTCCTAGTCCATCGATATTCACGCTAATTCGTAATTGCTGATTGGCACCGGTGCCGATGGTTCCCCGCACGACTCCAGCTCCTCCCATGGAACGCGCAAGCGTCAAGCAGACCGCCTCGCTTTGAAGCTCCTGGAGCCCCATCCAGTTTTCTTTCAAGTAAGCAGTAAAGGCCTTGCGGTCCTGCACCTGGAAACCGGACGCTAATCCCGCAAGCGACTGCGCGAAGTCGTCAGCGAGGAAGGTGCCCAGTTTTGAAAATTGCTTGTCACCGGCGTTGGAAAAATCGATCACAAAAATCTTTGGAAACGCGGGATCGATCTTGGACTGGCGGATTTGTTCCGCTACGCGCGAGGCGAGCGAATCCATCTGCTCTTGAGCAGCAGGCGGCAGGGCCGGCAGATCATCTCGGGCCGCCGTCGAAGCGCTGAACAAGGAACACACCATCACGGCAATCAGTAGAGCGCCAAGAGGTCCCAAAACGCCTGAGATGCTGCTGAGACACACAACCGAAAAGGTTTTTTTCAGCAAAGAGGCCCACATGTTCCGACTTCAAATCGACGTCACTTGGATGGATTCGAGGTACACCCATGCTAAAAGACGCGCAGCGGACGATAAACGTTGCTTAGACTAAGCGAAGTTAGCCAGGGCGGCGGATTCCGTATCGAACGTTGGGATGGCTTCGACAAGGCGCGTAACGGTGAGGGCATCGCGCACGCGGCCGGGGCCGCAGATTAGCCGCAACGCACCGCCTTCGCGAGTCAGCTTGATGGAAATGCGCACGAGAGCAGAGATGCCGGAGCTATCGATTTGCGGAACGCCGTTGAGATCAACGATGACCTTGTGGGCACCAGCCTCGGCAACGGCCTCGAGAGCATCGTGGAGCTGCTCGCTGGGGTCGCCAATCGTCAAGCGGCCGCGCACCTCGAGAATCGGGATAGTCCCGGATTCTCGAACGGTGATTTCCATGGGCGGATGCTCGGTCATAGTACTTTGCTCGAAAACCTCGTTCTGCTAATGCGGCATCGCTCCGCTTCGCCAAAACTATACCAGCAGCGGGTTTACGGACGCGATGCATTATACGATGGCCGCGCCTTGAGGCAAGAAGCCCTCTCAAAGAATTGCCGGGGGTGAGGTTCGCGTCGCTGGAGGACGGAGTGAACCCAACGCCGGGATTGCCTTCAGGCCTAT
>Ga0207136_1077_pt1 | contig 21256 bp, 20 predicted proteins | sample Alteio_BWMinHeat_8_FD_153552 | JGI IMG/M metagenome (GOLD analysis project Ga0207136, IMG submission 153552) | Enriched cells from forest soil in Barre Woods Harvard Forest LTER site, Petersham, Massachusetts, United States -... | ecosystem: Environmental > Terrestrial > Soil > Temperate forest >...
GAAGAAAATACTTCATCGAGGATTCGCCAGACTTCAGCGTGTCGCGGCGGTAGCCGGCGAGGATATAGCTGGAGATGGAGCTAAGCTCGAGGCCGATGAAGGCCGTGAGCAGCTCCTGCGCGGAGGCAAGGACACCCATCCCGGCCGTTGCGAAGAGGACGAGAGCGTAGAATTCCGCGTCGGCCAGGCGTTCGCGATCGAGGTAGGGAGCGGCGGCGAGAATGACCAGTATGGCGACGAGCCCGACGAGATGACTAAAAAAGACGCTGAACGGATCGGCGGCCACAAGGCCGGAGAATGCGGAGCCCGGATTGTGGACCGCATAAAAGTTGCCGCAGATGCCGAGCAGCGCCCCGGCAACGGCAACGAACGTCAAGACTTTACGGCTGCGCACGAACGGCTGGAGCAGCATCAGGAGCGCACCAAAGCCGCACCAAATGAGTTCCGGCAATACGCGAAGGATATCTGCGGAGTTGGGGAACGCGGACATTTAGCGGGTTCCGAGCCTTTCGAGCGGGAGTTGTTCGGCAGAACCGGTCTTGGCAACGGGACGGCTCTCTGGCGGCGGAGATGCTTTTGGCGGAGCAACGGCTTCGCGGGCAAAATCACGCCTCATCTGCTGAATCACTTCGTTACAGGGGCCGGCGATCCGCCGGGTAAAGAACGGGGAGTGATTTCCCAGCCAGAGCATGAGCAAACACATCGTCACGAGAACCCATTTTTCGCGGGCGTTGGTGTCCGGGATAGCGAGGTTCTTCTTGTTGGTGACCTCACCGAGGAAAACCCGCTGATACGACCATAAGAGGTAGCAGGCCGAAAGAATAACGCCGGTTGCGCCCCAAGCGGCCCAATCCCAATGCACTTGGTAGGCGCCTAGCAAGGTAAGAAACTCACCGACAAAACCGTTCATCAAGGGTAAGCCGAGCGAAGAAAGTGCCGCGAAGAGAAAAAACGCCGCAAAGCGAGGCATCGGAGTTGCAAGACCGCCGAAGTCGGAGATTTCAAAGGTGTGACGGCGCTCGTAGAGCATTCCAACCAGCAGGAAGAGCGCGCCGGTGGAGATGCCGTGCGCGAGCATGACGTAGACTGCGCCTTGCATCGAGATGTCCGAAAAACAAAAGACGCCCAGGATCACAAACCCCATGTGGCTGACCGAAGAATAGGCGACGAGTTTCTTCAAGTTTGGCTGCACCAGAGCTACTAGCGCGCCATAGATTATGCTGATGATGGCCAGCACGGCGACATAGGGCGCAGCTCGACGCGAGGCGAGCGGAAACAGCGGCAGACAGATGCGGATTACGCCGTAAGCGCCAGTCTTTAGCAGGACGCCCGCAAGGTCCACCGAGCCGGCCGTGGGCGCTTCGGTGTGAGCATCTGGCAGCCAGGTATGCAATGGGAACAGCGGAACTTTTATGGCAAAGGCAACGAAGAACGAGAGGAACAGCAGCATCTCCGTTCGTGGACTCAATACAAGGCTTCCGCTTTGAAGCATTTGCTGGAGAACCGGCAGATCAAAGCTCCCACCGGGAATCACGGCTGTACTCAAGTGATATAGCCAGACGATTCCGACAAGCATGAGAATCGAGCCCGCCATGGTGTATAGAATGAACTTTATGGCGGCGTAGATCCGGTGTTCGTGACCCCATATGCCGATCAGCAACGCCAAGGGGATGAGCCCAATCTCCCAGAAGACAAAAAAGAGTACGAGGTCAAGCGAAAGAAAAATTCCAATGACTCCGACTTCCAGGAGAAAGAGCATGATGTGGAACTCTTTAACGCGATGCTTGATGTCGTTCCAAGAGGCCAGGATGCCGACAGGCGTGAGGAACGTAATCAGGTGGACGAGAAAGACGCTGATGCCGTCGACGCCAACGTGATAATTGATGGGCGGCACTGAAATCCAGTGATGGAATTCCTGAAGCTGCAAGCCGCTAGTGCCGGGGGACACGGAAAAGACCGGCAGAAAGGAGAGAAGGAATTCGACGATTCCGACCACCAAGCTAAGGCGGCGGATCCAAAGATGATCCTCGCTCTTCAGAAACAGCAGGGCGAATGCACCGACCGCCGGGAGAAAGATGAGAACCGAGAGCAAATGTCCGCCGTTCATCAACGCACCATCCCGATGACTGGCTTGCCGCTCGGCCAGAAGAAGATCACGGCAAAGACGACAATAGCGCCAATGACGACCCACACGGCGTAGCTGCGGGTGTTTCCGGACTGCGCGTGGCGCACCTTATCGCCCAATGCCGAGGCCCCGGTGGCAATGCCGTTCACCGTGCCGTCGACGACCTCCACGTCCACGAACTTCCAGAGAATGTTGGTCGAAATCCACACGAGCGGCCGCACGATGACGGCGGCGTACAGCTCGTCAACGTAATATTTGTTCAACAGGGTGTTGTACACAGGCTTCATGGACTTGGCGAGTTGCTCCGGCTTGCCAGGCTGCCGAATGTAGAGCCAGAAAGCAACGCCGAAACCGATGATGGCGGTAAGAACCGCGACTCCAGCAAGCGGCAGCCCGAGCGCATGGGCCGCGGCTTCCGTAGCGGCTGACTCGCCACCGGCAAACACCGGCGCCAGGAAATTCGCAAAGTAGTCCGTTCCACCCCAGAAAGCAGGCAGCGCAAACCATCCACCGAAAATCGAAAGCACGGCCAGGACTACAAGCGGGCCAAGCATGTTCCACGGCGATTCATGTACGTGAACGTGGTGCTCGTCGTAGCGTTGCTTGCCGAAGAAGGTGAGGAAGATGAGGCGGAACATGTAGAAGGAAGTCAGAAGAGCGGTGAACAAGCCGATGGCATACAGAATGTGGCCGGTGCTGGCGCCGCCGTTCTCGCTCTGGAAGGCCGCGAGGAGAATGGCGTCTTTGCTGAAGAATCCCGCAAAGAGCGGCGCACCGGAGATGGCCAGCGTGGCCGTCAACATAGTGATATAGGTCCACTTGATTTTTTTGCTGAGGCCGCCCATTTTGCGCATGTCTTGCTCGCCGCCCATGGCGTGGATCACGCTGCCTGCGGCAAGAAAGAGAAGCGCTTTGAAGAATGCATGCGTCATCAGATGGAAAATGCCTGCGGAAAAAGCGCCAACCCCGCAGGCCAGGAACATATAGCCAAGCTGGCTGACAGTGGAATACGCCAGAACTTTTTTGATGTCGGTTTGGACGAGGCCGATGGTCGCGGCGAATATCGCGGTGGCGCAGCCAATGACAGCGACAACGAGCATGGCGGTCGGAGCGTGCGTGAACAGCACATGCGAGCGAGCGACGACGTAAACGCCGGCGGTGACCATGGTGGCCGCGTGGATCAATGCGCTCACGGGCGTGGGGCCTTCCATGGCGTCCGGCAGCCACACATACAGAGGAAGCTGCGCTGACTTTCCAGTAGCGCCGACGAAGAGGAGCAGACAGGCGATGGTTAACACGCCGAACTGGCCCATCGCGTCAGCTTGCATCGGCGCGGCCTTCGAGAAGATGGTGACGAAATCCAGACTGCCGAACGTCCTAAAGAGCAGAAACATTCCCAGCATGAAGCCGAAGTCACCGATGCGGTTGACGATAAAGGCTTTTTTGCCCGCGTCCGCCGCGGACTTTCTAAGGAAATAGAAGCCGACAAGCAGGTAGCTGCAGAGTCCGACGCCTTCCCAGCCGACGAACAGAAGAACGTAATTCGCGGCCAGCACCAAAATGAGCATGAAAAACATGAACAGATTGAGGTAAGAAAAGAAACGGTAATAGCCACCCTCATGCGCCATGTAGCCTGTCGAATAAATGTGGATGAGGAAGCCAACGCCGGTGACGACTAGCAACATAACAACGGTGAGCTGATCGATCTGCAGATCGAAACCCGCGCGGAAAGTGCCAGCCACGATCCAGTCAAAATAATGTTGCGGCGGGAAAGGTAATTGGTCGGGCGATAAGGAAAGAAATTCGCGCACGGCTTCTATCGCGAAGGCAAACGAGAACCCCGTCGCGCCAAGCGCAACGCTATTGACGATCTTGTTCGGCCACTTGCGGCCGAGCAGGCCGTTGATGGCCGAGCCCAGCAGCGGCAGCAGGGGAATGATCCACAGATGTTCGAGTATGGGCATTAGAGTTTGAGCAAGTCCACGCGCTCGACGTTCAGCGATTGCCGGTTGCGCGCCGTGAGAATAATGATCCCCAGCCCGACCGCCGCTTCCGCCGCGGCCACGACGATCACGAACAAGACGAACACCTGCCCGTCCGACTGGTGTCGCGCCTGGCTAAAGGCCACAAACGCCAGATTCACGGCGTTGAGCATCAATTCGATGGACATAAAAATCGTGATGACATTGCGCTTAAAGACAAACGCCACTACTCCAAGTCCGAAGAGAACGGCGCTAAGAATCAGGTAGTAGCTCGTGGGGACCATCTTCAGCTTTTCTCCCGCTGCGCAAGAACGATCGCGCCAAGTATCGCCACGAGAATGAGGAACGAAGTCAGCTCGAAGGGATAAACGAAATCCTTGAACAGCATGGTAGAAATCTCTTTTGTATTGGCCAGCGCCCCGGACTGCAAACCCGCTTGCGCACTTTCGTTCGAACGCGCGATAGCCGCGGCCAGAAAGCCCAGCAGCGCGACGGCCAGTGGAATACCAGCGACCCCGGCGAGCTTCGAAACATTCGTTCGCTCTTCCACTCCGGCGTTCAAAAGCATGATGACAAAGACGAAGAGCACCATGATGGCGCCGCCGTAAACGATGATCTGGACAGCCGCGACAAATTCCGCGCCCATCAGCAGGTAGAGGCCAGCAAGCGCGATCATCACTACGATAAGCGAAAGGGCGCTGTGAATCGGATGGCGCTGAAGGATGAGGTTCAGCGCTCCGAGCACTGCGAGCGCCGCCAGCACAAAGAAAATGGCAAGCTGGGGCGTCATTGTGCACTCCACATCGATTTCGCCAGGATGGCAAAGGCGGTAATCACGACGTTGGCGATGGAGACGGGCAGCAGCAACTTCCAGCCAAACGACATGAGCTGGTCATACCGAAAGCGCGGAAGCGTGCCGCGCATCCATACGTACACAAAGAGAAAGACAAATATTTTCGCCAGCAGCCAGAAAGGACCTTGAATGAACTCGTTCACCGGCGGGAACAATATGAGCACGGCGCCAATAGCTGTGATGGCTGTCCCCACGCCGGGAAGAATGATTCGGCCAAAAATCGTTTCGTAGCGGATCCCATCCCAAATCACCCAAAGCCCGAACGGAATCAGGATCACAGAAGGCAGATAGTGTGTGAACGTCCAGCTGGCCGGGAAGGGAGACAGCCAGCCGCCAAAGAACATGATCGTGCAGAGGCAGGACACGGTGATCATGCTGGTGTATTCGGCGATGAAAAACATTGCGAACTTGAAGCTGGCGTATTCCGTATGAAAGCCAGCCACGAGTTCCGATTCCGCTTCGGGAAGATCGAACGGAACGCGGTTGGTTTCCGCAACCGCGGCGACAAAAAAGCAGAAGAATCCCAGGATTTGCGGCCAGATATTCCAGCTAAGAATGCCACGTTCCGGATGGTGCGCCTGAGCGTTGATGATATCGCGCAAGTTAAAGCTGCCCGCGAGGAGCAACACGCCGACAACCGACATCGTCAGCGCAAGCTCATAGCTCACCATCTGCGCCGAGCTGCGCAAGCCGCCGAGCAGCGGATATTTGCTGTTCGAAGACCAGCCCGCGAGTGCGACGCCGTAAACGCTGAGAGCGGTGATAGCAAACAGTGCCAGTATGCCGATGTTGAGGTTAGCGATACCCAGGTCAATGTCACGCCCAAATATGCGCAGCGGCTCCGGCCCAAAGGGAATAATCGCGATCGACGTGAGCGCGAGCGCCAACGCCATCAACGGCGCAAGAAAATACGTGAATTTGTCCACGCCCGCGGGCGTCGGATCTTCTTTCAACAGGAATTTTGCGCCATCGGCCAGGGGCTGCAGCAGACCATGCGGTCCGACGCGATGCGGTCCCCAGCGCGATTGCATGTGCGCTACAACTTTGCGTTCGAACCACGTCAAATACGCGTTGACGGTCAGAACAATGAAAAGCAGAAGCGCAATCTTTACAAGATAAATGATGATCGTGGCGTTTGCGTTTAAGAAAGAGATCACGGCTTGGCTTCCGCCTCCGGAAGAGATTCCATCATGGTGCAGAAGCGGCCAAGCGTGCCGCTGGTGAAAAGCGTGTCTTGCGCGGAGCGAATCAGACCCGCGGGAACGTCGTAGGGCGCATGCCCGTTCTTCGCAACATGAACGTGCGTGGGCTCCGCTCCGCCGGTCAACAATCCGGCAGACTTCACGTCGTAACCAGGAACTGCTTTGCGAATTTCTTCGAACACGTTCGCAGGCGCTTTGTAGTGGAACGCCTTGCCGAGTCCCAGCCGTTCGAGTTGATGCGACAGTATGCGCAGCAGATCGAAATCGGTCCGGGGGCCCATCACTTCGGCGGCTTTGTGCAAGAGCTGAATTTCCCCGGAGGTGTTGGTGACAGTGCCTTCTTTTTCATAAGCCGACGCCGCGGGAAAAACGATGTCCGCAAGTTTCGCCGTCTCCGTCAAGAACATCTCGTGAACGATCAGCAATTCGAGCTTGCCGCGCCCAAATCCCAGCGTTCCAAAATGCAAGAGCGGGTTCGCACCCATCACATAGAGCGCCTTAAGCTTTCCGTTTTGCGCCGCTTCCACCATGGCCGGCGCTGTCTGTCCCGCCTTCGCAGGAAGAACCGCGCCCCACAAGCGTTCGAACGCATCACGCGCCGAGGAATCGTCGGTATGCGCGTAGCCCGGGAGCCGGTCAGGCATCAGCCCCATGTCGGCTGCTCCGCGCGAATTCGCGTAATCGCCCAGCGCCATGTAGCGAACTTTGCCTTGGAGCTTTGAGCCAAATGCCACAAGCTGCGCGATCGCTGCGCCGGTCACTTCCGCACCAAAGACGATAGCCACTTCTGGCTCAGCTTCAAGAGCCGCCTTCAGGTGCACAAGTTGCTCGATCAGACCGGTCGGCAGCTGCCCCTCTTCGTGAGCCATCCAGCGAATGGCGGCGGCTTCCTGGCCCGCGACGAGCTCGACGAATTGCGTGGCCTTGCGCTTCAACTTGATCTCGCGCGCGTTCAAAATAAATAGCTTCGCGCCAATATGGCGAATCCCTTTGCGAATCTGCCAGGCGGCCAACGGATTTTGCTCCGTCGGATCGTTTCCGATCAGGAGAACGGCTTTTGCCTCCGCCAACTGTGTCATCGTGAGCAAGGAATCGCCGGCACGGTCGCCAAGCGCCGTAACGAGTCCGGTGTAATCCGCGGTACGGTGATGATCGACATTGTTCGTTCCAAACGTGGCCCGCGCCAGCCGCTGGAACAAATAGTTCTCTTCATTCGAAGTGCGGTTCGACCCGATAAAGCCAATCGAATCTTTGCCGCCGGTATCGTAAATCTGTTTGAGCCTCGCCGCGGCGGTTTGCGCAGCCTCTTCCCAGGAAACGGGATAAAGTTTGTCGCCTTTGCGTACCAGCGGCTGGCGAATGCGATCAGGGTGCTTGGTGAAATCAAAGCCAAAGCGCCCCTTGATGCACAGAAAATCCTCGTTGATTCCGGAAAGATCGCGGTTATTCGCCCGCATGATCTCGTGATTGCGCACGCTCAAGGTCGTTTTGCATCCGTTCGAACAATGCGTGCATACGGTCGAGACATACGTCATCTCCCACGGCCGCGTCTTGTAGCGATATGTCCCGCTGGTAAGCGCGCCCACGGGACAAATATCTATGCACATTCCGCACTCTTCGCACTCAAGATGATCTTCGCGGTTTGGAATAATGATGCTGTTCGCGCCGCGCATCCCGACGCCGAGCGCCTTCACGTCCATGCCTTCATCGCACACGCGCACGCAGCGGAAACAAAGAATGCAGCGCGGGGCATCGTAATAGACAAGCTCCGACCATTTCTCTTCCGGCCGGTGAATTTTCTCTTCGACGAACCGGCTAGTATCCGCGCCGTAACGGAAGACCATATCCTGCAGCTCGCATTCGCCGCCCTTGTCGCAAACAGGGCAGTCCAGCGGATGGTTCGTCAGCAAAAATTCCAGCATGGCCTTTCGCGCGCCGCGAACCTGCTCGGTGTTCGTTCGAACCACCATGCCTTCGGTGGCGATCAGCGTGCATGCCGTCTGCAACTTCGGCATTTTTTCCACTTCCACGAGGCACATGCGGCAAGCAGCCTGCAGCGAAAGCCCGGGGTAGTAGCAGAATGACGGCACTTCCGTTCCGATGCGCCGCGTCGCTTCAATCACCAGCGTGCCCGGAGGAACCTGCACGTCTCGGTCGTTAATCTTCAGCGTAACTAGCTTCGTCTCTGCCATGGATTCCTAATGCGAGCCGACAAGCGCTTCCGCGGATTTATACGCACAGCGTCCATTCAAGTGATCTTCGAATTCGTTGCGCCATTTCTGCACGATGCTGATGGTCGGCAGCGCCGCCGCATCGCCAAGCGGGCAAAACGTGCGGCCCAGCATGTTCTTCGCCAACTCGCCCACGATGTCGATATCTTCAGGGCGCCCGTAGCCCGCGTGGAAGCGATCCAGCATCTTCTTCAGCCAGGACGTGCCTTCGCGGCAAGGAATGCACCAGCCGCACGATTCGTGCGCATAAAAATGCATGATGCGCCGAGCCATGTCCACCATGCAGGTGGTTTCGTCCATCACCACCATGCCGCCAGACCCAAGCATAGAACCGGCCTTAGCAACGGAGTCGTAGTCCATCGGGATGTCGATTTCGCTGGCGCTCATGATTGGGCATGAGCTTCCACCTGGGATAACGGCCTTGAGTTTCTTCCCGCCGGGAATCCCGCCCGCCATTTCGTAGATGAACTTTTTCATGTTCATTCCGAGCGGAATCTCGTAAATCCCAGGCTTCGCAATGTGGCCCGCAACGCAAAGGAGCCGCGTGCCGCCATTTTTCGGCGTGCCGCGCTTCGCGTAGGCTTCGCCGCCTTCCAGAATGATGGCCGGAACGGAGCTGAGAGTTTCGACATTATTAATGATCGTCGGGCAGCCATAGAGACCGACCACGGCAGGGAAGGGCGGCTTAATTCGCGGATAACCGCGCTTGCCTTCGAGCGATTCCATCAGTGCGGATTCTTCACCGCACTCGTAAGCGCCCGCACCGGTATGCGTCAGCAAATCGAAATCGAAGCCGGAGCCGAGAATATCTTTGCCCAAATAGCCGTGAGCGTAGGCTTCCACGACCGCCTCTTCGACAATGTCCAAAACATAGCGATATTCTCCACGCACGTAAATGAAGCCACGGTGAGCCCCAAAAGAGCGACCCGCGATGATCATGCCCTCGATCAGCTGATGCGGATCCATCTCCATCAGCGGGCGGTCTTTGCAGGTGCCTGGTTCCGATTCGTCGGCATTGCAGATAAGGTATTTCGGTTTCGGCGAATCCTTGGGAACAAACGACCACTTCATACCAGTGGGAAACCCAGCCCCGCCGCGCCCGCGCAAACTGGATTTTTTCACTTCATCGATGATCGTTTCCGGCGTCATTTCCTTCAGTGCCTTTTCGAGCGCCTTGTAGCCGTCGTGCTGCAGATAAACATCGATCTTGCGCGAATCTTTGATTCCCCAGCGCTTGCTAATAAGTGGCGTTTCTCCCGGCTCGCGTTCGTGAAGCGCCCCGGCAGTGACCGGTTCTGGCGGCGGAACTCTGCCGCCGTCCAGTTCCTTGATGATGCGATCGAACTTCAGCGCCGTGAGATTCTCGTAAAAGTCGTAATTCACCTGCATGGCAGGCGCCCCGGTGCAAGCACCGATACATTCCACCTCTTCGAGGGAGAAGACCCCGTCCTGTGTCACTTCCTTGTGTCCGATTTCCAAGCGCTTTTTGGCGCGGTCCAAAATCTCGTTGCCTCCGCGCAACATGCAGGCCACGTTCGTGCAAACCTGGACATGGAATTTGCCCATAGGCTTGCGGTGCAGCATCGAGTAGTAGGCTAGAGTTTCCTCGACCTGAACATTGTTCAGATCCAGCCGGCGCGCGATTTCCGCAATCATCTCGTCGCTGACGCAGCCGTACTCGTCCTGCGCGTACATCAACATCGGAATCAGTGCGCTGCGTTTGAACGGATACGCGTTCTGCAACTTCTCAAAACGCGCGGCAAGCTGTGTGGAGAGTTCCATGAGGTTAGCGGTCGACTTCTCCTAAGACAATATCAATCGTCCCGATACAAGCAACCACGTCGGAAATCAGCTGTCCCATGACCAGTTTCGGCAACGCCTGCAAATTGATGTACGACGGCGAGCGAAAGTGCGCGCGCAGCGGCTTTGGCGAGCCGTCGCTGGCGATAAAGCAGCCCAATTCGCCGCGCGGCGATTCCACGGTTACAAACGCCTCGCCCGGCGGCGGCGAAAACCCTTCCGTGAAAATCTTGAAGTGATAGATGAGCGCTTCCATCTCCGTCTTCATTTTTTCGCGCGCCGGAGGCACGATGCCCGGAGCTTCGGTCCGGATCGGGCCGCTGTCCGTGATTTTGGCCATGGCCTGGCGCACGATATTCAAACTCTGCCGCATTTCCAACACGCGGATCATGTAGCGCGCAAAACAGTCGGATTCCGTCCTCGTCGGCACGTCAAACTCGAACTCGTCGTAGCTCGAATACGGGAACATTTTGCGGTTGTCGTAAGCGATGCCGGCGGCGCGCAGCGTCGGGCCGGTCATGCTCAGGGCCACGGCGTCTTCCGCGGAAATATAGCCGACGCCCTGGAGTCGTCCCATCCAGATGCGGTTTCCCGTAAGCAGTGATTCGTATTCATCGATGCGGCTGGGCATCATCTTCAGAAAGCGCTCGACTGCTCCGCGCCAGCCCGCCGGGGGCTCCAGAGCGATCCCGCCGATGCGGATGTAACTCGTCATCATGCGCTGCCCGGCAAACAACTCGAAGATTTTCAGTATCTCTTCGCGCTCGCGGAAGCAATAAAGAAATACCGACATCGCGCCCATGTCGATGGCATGCGTTCCAAGCCACACCAGATGCGAAGAAATGCGCTGCAGTTCCACCAACATCACGCGAACATATTGTGCCCGCTTGGGAATCTCGAGACCCAGCAGTTTTTCTACAGCCAGGCAGTAGACCAGGTTGTTGCCGAGCGGATTGAGATAGTCCATCCGGTCGGTAAGCGTGATGGCCTGCGAATACGTCTTGTCTTCGCAGCTTTTTTCAATTCCCGTGTGCAGATAACCCAGATCGGGCACCGCCCTGAGGACCGTTTCGCCATCCAGTTCAAGCAGAACGCGAAGCACACCATGGGTCGAAGGGTGCTGCGGACCCATGTTGAGAACCATCGTTTTTGTTACGCCGGTGGCGGTTTCGACAGTCGTCATACAGAGCTCTTTCTGAACCCCGTAACCATCGGCACGTCGCGATAACCCTCGACGGGATAATCCTTGCGCAGCGGATAGCCTTCCCAGTCATCCGGAAGCAGGATGCGCCGCAAGTCCGGATGGCCCTCGAAATGTATGCCGAAAAGGTCAAAAATCTCCCGCTCCAGCCAATTGGCCCCTGGCCAGACAGGCACCAGCGTATCCACAACGGCGTCCGATCCGGACAACCGAACCTTGAGGCGAACTTTGTCGCGCCGGGGAATGGAAACCAAATGATAGTTCAATTCGAAGCGCGGCTCGTGCGGGTAGCGGTCAACGCAAGTGGCATCCGTAAGCAGGTCGAATTGCAGGTCCGCGTGATCCCGACAGTGCGCGGCAGCCGCCCGCAAAATTTTGCGAGGCAAAACAATAGTGGTTTCGCCACGGAATTCAATCACTTCCTCGATGGCGTTCGGATTCCACGCGCGCAAGTGCTCGGCCACGACACTAGCGCGTTGGCTGGTATTCTCTGTCACCGTTTCCAAGCCCTCAGGCGCAGGCTAACTCTTATGCCAGTCGAGCGCGCCTTTTTTCCAAAGATAGAAGTAGCCGACCAAAAGTATGGCGATGTATACCATCATTTCCACGAAGCCGTACATCCCGATGCTCGGGGACATCTTTATAAAGTCCCGGTAAATGTAGGCCCACGGGTATAAGAAGATGGCTTCCACGTCAAAAAGGATGAAAACCATCGCCACCAAATAGAATCTTACGGAAACCGGCGCCCGCGCGTCCCCAGTGGGCTCCATGCCGCATTCGTAGGGCTGCTGTTTGGCGCGGCTCGGGCGGCGCCAGCCCACCAGCACGGAAGCAGCCGTCAGCGCCCCGGCGAGCGCCGTCGCAATCAGCAGGTGTAAGAGAAGCGGAGTGTACGCTTGTAAGCCTGAATCTGTCATAAGCGAAGGGCTATAATATCCATTCAGCCGCCAGTCGGTCAAATGGCGTGAGAAAAATCCTGCGGCGCGCGCCAGCGTTAAAACTATCGGCGAGTAGCCGCCAAGGGAGCGAACGAAATCCATGCTCTTTGGGCATAACACGGACGTGAAAGTGGGAGAGTCGGTCTATCACGTGCAGACCGAGGACCGCGGCACTGCAAATGCCTTGATCGATACAACGGTCTATTGCCGCGGCCGCGTTCTGCATCGCCGCACGAATAATTACATTGATTTGCTGCCGCTCGATCCGGGACGCGAAGAGCTGCTCAGAAAACGAATCGACGACCAGCATCGCACCGTAACCGAAGAAATTCGCAGCGGCGCATTGCACCTCGTGCCACCTCCTCCGCCGGTCAAGGAAAAACCCGTAATGAAGAACGCCGATTCTGCGGCGCATTCGAACGCGTCGCCAGCGCCACCTCTGGCGCTGGAGTTGATTAACGCGAAAAACTGGCTGGCAGGAAAGCGCGCGAATTTGCATGTTGCGGTCAGGAAAAAGCAAAATGGAGAGGCTATCGCTGGCGCACTCGTAACCGCGCGCATTGATGGCGCGGCGGACGTCACGGAATTTTCGACAGAGACGGCAGCCGATGGCCAGGCGCGGCTGGAATTTGACATGCCCAGGCTTGCCGGAGCCGAGCCCGCGCTCGTCATTGAGGCTTCGCAAGCGGATTCCAAGGGCCAGTTGAAGTTTCAATTGAAGGCGCGCCCGCGCGTGCCCACGGCATAAGATTCGCGTTTCGAGTAGAACAGAGCGATGGAAACAGCAATCTCGATTATTGTGAACGGAGAAAAGCGCGAAACGCATCCTGGCGCGATGGTTACAGATCTACTCGTCGCGCTTGGCCTGGACTCAGGCCGGGTAGCCATCGAGCGAAACCTGCAAATCCTTCCGCGTCCCGCCTGGACGCAGACGCCTGTTGAGCCGGGCGACCGCTACGAAATCGTTCAATTCGTAGGCGGCGGATAAGCACCAACTCCGAAGCGTTATTTCTATTTCGCGCGCTGCGAGACAGTCGGTGTCATCGGAATATAATTCCGGAGCGTTTCTCAATTACCTAAGTCCTTCGAGAAGGTGGCCCATTTTACTTTTTTTCGTCTGGAGATACGCGCGGGAAATTCTCGAGATGCGCGGTTGGCATGGAACACGTTCAATGACGCGAATGCCCGATTGCTCAAGCTGCCGGACTTTTCCCGGGTTGTTGGAGAGCAGCCGAATCTTCGTGGCGCCTAGCTTTTTTAGGATTTGCGCGGAAAAATCATAGTCTCTCGCGTCGGCCGCGAATCCCAGTTTTTCGTTCGCTTCCACTGTATCCATCCCCCCATCCTGGAGCTGATACGCGCGCAGTTTGTTCATGAGTCCAATACCGCGGCCCTCCTGCGGGAGGTAGAGCAGGATGCCGGAACCAGCCTGTGCGATTTTCTTGAGGGAGAGTTCGAGTTGCGCGCGGCAATCGCACCGCAGCGACGCAAGCACGTCGCCCGTCAGGCATTGCGAATGCACGCGCACGAGGGGCGCGGTCTTTCCGTTAACTTTGCCACGCACCAGGGCAATGGCCTCATCCAGTGGGCCCAAGCCTTTGAAGCCGTAAATCGCAAAGCGGCCGTACCGCGTGGGAAGCGCGGCCTGGGCGACCAGTTTTACTCTTGGCCCTTTCTTTTTGGGATGTCTGCGTGCGCGCGAATTCTGGTTCATGTGGAACGAGAAGTATAACAGGTACGCCACGCAAGACTTTACATCGCGCCTCCAATTGGCTAGCGTTACCGAAGAAGCTCGCACAAACGAACATGGACTCGGCCACCGCAGTTCGCGACCTGCTCTTTACCCTGCTGCTGAAGGTGGGTGTGGCCTCCTCCATCGCCGCGTTGCTCGCCCGGTGGAACACCTTCCGCCGCGTCCTGTTCACCGAAGAGCGCGACCCCGACCAAAAACTCAAGCTGATGCTGTTTATGACGCCCGCCCTGATCGTGGGTGTGACACTGCGACTCGTGGGGGGGCCAGCCTACGCTTTTGCGGACTTGTCGTTGGAAGGCGCGTTTCTGATGGGGCTGCTCGGCGGGCGTGTGGTCGGACCGATCGGTGGCGCGATCATCACGATTCCGGCGCTGGTCTGGCACGAGTGGCTCGCGATGCCCGCCGCTTCCACAGCAGGCCTGCTGGGTGGACTGATCCGTCAAGCGATCCCCAACAAAGAAGATCTCTGGGACTTCGGCCCATTCACGTTTCTAAACATTCCGAGGGCCGTCGTGCGCCTGCTGAAAAAAGGCCAATTGTCTTGGGAAATGGCGCCGCTGGCCGTGTGCGTCGGATTGGAGTTAGGCCGCGTAGCACTGGTCCAGGCCACCAAGCCCAAGTGGCTTTTTGCCATTCATCCGCAGTGGGATTGGTGGCTTGTCTTGACGGTGATTGCAACGCTGATGTCCGTCGCTGCGCCTCTGAAAATCTGGAACAACACCCGCATCGAAATGAACCTCGAGCGCCACCAGCAACTCCTCCTCAAAGCTCGCATGGACGCGCTCTCCCGGCAAATCAACCCGCATTTTCTTTTCAACACGCTGAACACCGTCTCTGCCCTCATCCGCTTCGACCCCGACAACGCGCGCGAGGTGGTCCTCAAGCTCAGCAACATCCTCCGCCGCCTCCTCCGCAAACACGAAACCTTCGTGCCCCTGCGCGAAGAGCTCGAATTCATCGACGACTATCTCGATATCGAGGTCGCCCGCTTCGGCCGCGACAACCTCGACATCATCAAGCACATCGACGACGAAACCCTCGAAGCTTTCGTCCCCAGCATGCTTCTCCAACCCATCGTCGAAAATTGCCTCAAACACGGCCTCGCCCCAAAACTCGATGGCGGCAAAATCCAACTGCGCACCACAAATAACGACGGCCGCTTGCACATTGAAATTGAAGACAACGGCGTCGGCATCTCAGAAGAAAAAATGCCCCACGTCTACGTCGAAGGCATCGGACTCAGCAACGTCCGCGAACGCCTCCGCGTCCTCTACGGCGCCGACTTCCATCTGCAAATCGAAAGCCGCCCCGGCCAAGGCACGCTCATTAAAATTGACATTCCAGAGTTGGTTTCCGCCATGCAAACAGTTGGTTGAGAGGGATACCAACAGATATAATGGGCTTACGCGCCCGTAGCTCAGTTGGATCAGAGCATCTGGCTTCGAACCAGAGGGTCGGGAGTTCGAGTCTCTCCGGGCGCGCCACTTTTCCCGAAAAAAACTTTGACCAAATTTTCCGGCGCCCGCCGTCTGCGCCCTCGGTCTTCGTTACTTCCCTAGTTCATTACGTCCTTACTTCTTCGGATTCACTAGCGCCTGATAAACCGCCGACCGGCTCTGATACTCCACCTGAGGGCTGTCAGGTCCCAGCACGCGCTGCACCATTCCAACAAAAACGACATCGTTTGTCGGGTCTATCCAGAACCACGTGCCCGCAGCTCCGTCCCAAAAAAAAGTACCGCGCCCATCTGGCAGATTCGCCTCCAAAGGGTCGTACTCCACGGCGCAATCGTATCCATATCCTAAGCCCGGCCTCATCACTTGCGCGCCTATCCCAAACTCACCCGTCAAAAGATTTGGCGCCAGATGGTTCGCGCTCATCAATTGCACCGACGCCGGCGACAGAATCCTCACGCCATTCAGCTCGCCTCCGCTCGCCAGCATCTCTGCAAAGCGAAAATAATCTTCCGCCGTCGTCACCATCCCACCGCCGCCCGACGGCATCGTAGGTTGTTCTGCGTATTCGCCGCCGAACCCCGGCGCCGGAATCACTTCACCTTTTTCATTGCTGCGGTAAATCGTTACAAATCGCCCTCTCTTGTCCGCAGGCACAAAAAATCCGCTGTCTTTCATGCCCAAGGGTTTAAAAATATGTTCCTGCATGAAATCCGGCAGCGCTTGCCCCGAAAGCTTTTCAACGATGTAACCCTGAATATCCATCGAAGCGCTATAGACCCACTTCGTCCCCGGCTGGTACGCCAAGGGAATCTTCGCCAGCTTCTCGATAAACTCCCGCAGCGTCTTCGATTGCATCACTCCCGTTTTCTGATATTCCTTGTCCACTGGCGTGTTGCCGAAGAAGCCATACACAAATCCCGCCGTGTGTGTCATCAATTCCTGCATGTTCGGCGCGTGAATCGGCTCCTCTAGAATCATGTTTCCCGCCGCGTCCACCCCTGTGCACACTTTCAAGTGCGCGAATTCTGGAATGTATTTCGCGATCGGATCCGACGGCAGCCACTTCCCCCGCTCGTAAAGCAGCATCATCGCCACACCCGTCACCGGCTTCGTCATCGAAAACGCGCGAAAAATAGTGTCGCGCGTCATCGGCGCGCCGCTAGCCGCATCCCGCATTCCGTACGTGCGGTAGTCCACGACCTTGCCATGCCGCGCCAGCAGCGTCACCGCCCCCGGAAGCTGCTTCGCATCCACAACTTGTTGCATCAGGGCGTGAAGCCGCTCCAGCCGCTCCGTCGAAAATCCCACGGTTTCCGGCTTCGCTAGTGTCATATCGACTGTCGCAACTCCGCTGTTCGTCGGCTGCTGCCCAACAACCTGCGCCGCGCCGCTCGCAAAAAACAGAACGCATACCACCGCCACTACATACTGTGAAGTGCGTGCCATCATCGTGAACTCTCTCCTCTTCTGTCGGCCCCGCGATTTACCCCGCAGATCCTTGCGCACGGCCGGCCGTATCGTCCCATTTGCCGCACGCACACCACCCACTTCTCTGATTTTCATCTATGGAGTGCGCCAGCCCAGCTGGGGCTTTCACGCTGCAGGAACCTGCCTCTACTTCACCCCGGCCATCGGGCGAACGTCGCGCTTGATCTTCTCCTCCGCGTGCCGCCTAGAAATGGACAGATCGTAGTGCGCTTGGAGATTTATCCAGAACTCGGGAGTGGTACCGAAGTATCGTGCCAGTCGCAGGGCCATCTCCGAGGAGATGCCGCGCTCCTCCTTCACAATTTCATACACGGTCGGAGGAGGCACGCGCAGCGCCAACGCCAGCTTATTAGCGTTCAATCCGAACGGGACCACAAACTCCTCGCGAAGGATCTCCCCAGGATGAATTGGCTTTAGTTTAGTCATGTTTCCTCTCAGTGATAATCCACAATCTCTACCTCGTACGCGTCCCCCTCTCGCCACTCGAAACACACGCGATACTGGTCGTTGATCCGAATCGAATGCTGATGCTTACGATTACCCTCAAGCTTTTCCAGCCTGTTGCCAGGAGGAACTCTCAAATCCTCCAGCCTTGCAGCGGCATGCACCATGTTTAGCTTACGTCGTGCTACATTCTCGATCGCTTGCCACTGCCGGACTCGTTCATCGTTGAACAGCCTCTCGGTATCCTCCGTTTTGAACGACCTGATCACGCAGCAAGTGTATAATGCTACGCATTACATGTAAAGCATTATACCAATGCCACGACCAAAAGCCACAACGTTAGGATGATTTACGACCGAGAAAAATTGTGTGGCGCGGGCCGCCCTTTTTCAGGCGACCACGCACTCGCTGCACCTGAACATCGCACCCGCCCTCGCGCAAGAGCTGCTCGAACTTTCGATCCTCTCGCGCCGCCCAGACAGCCAGCACCCCCTCCATTTTCAGAGCCGCGCGGGCGGCCCCTATTCCGCACTTGTCATAGAGCCCGGCGTTCTTCGAGGCGGAAAATGCGGCCGGACCATTGTCCACGTCCAGTAGGACGGCATCGAATTGCCCGCGCCCTGAACGGAGTGTTGCGCCAACGTCCTCTGTCGCTACCCGCACCCGCTTATCCTTCAGCGGGTGTCCCGCCAAAGGCCCGAGCGCGCCACGATTCCACTCCACCACTGCGGGCACCAGCTCGGCGACGACAACCATCGCATCCGGTGAGAGAAGATCCAGCGTGGCACGTAGCGTAAAACCCATGCCAAGACCGCCAATCAGCACGCAAGGCTGCTTCAGCCCTCTTATCCCTTCGCACGCGAACGCGGCCAGCGCCTCTTCCGAACCGTGCATGCGGCTGGACATAAGGATCGCGCCGTCGGCCAGTATGAGGTACTCGTCGCCGCGACGAATCAACTTCATGACGATACCGTCTGGACACTCCGTCTGGCCGAGCAACTCGATAGGCTTCACGAATCTGATGTTACAGGACAGGAAAACCCAAGTAAAAATGCACCGCTGAACCCTGCTTAAGATTCAACTTTGGTCAGCATGCGCCGCAAAAAGCGGCGTTCCACGTCGTTGGTAGTGAGCGCGAGCGCGCGACGATACGCGTCGGCTGCTTCGCCGGTTCTTCCAAGTCGCCGAAGCAAATCGGCACGTGCCGAATGGAGAAGGTGAAATTCAGCAAGCGCGCCGCGCTTTTCGAGCTCGTCCAGCAGCCCGAGGCCCTCTTCGAGAGAACGGCCCATCGCTACCGCAACGGCCCGGTTGACTTCGATGACAGGCGAAGGATTGTCCCTCAACAAAATGTCATACAAACCCGCGATTTGCCGCCAGTCCGTATTCTTAGGGGTCTTGGCGTTTGCGTGAAGCGCGGCGATGGACGCTTGCACTGCATAAGCACCAGCGGCTCCGCTGCGGAGCGCTGATTCCGTCAGGCCGGTCCCTTCTTTGATCTGTTCCCGATGCCAGAGATTGCGGTCCTGTTCTTCCAGCAAAATGAGTTCGCCATCGCTGCTGACGCGAGCATCACGACGAGAATCGTGGAGCAGCATCAAAGCCAGCAATGCTTGCGCTTCCGGTTGCTGTGGCAGAAGCTGGCAGAGAACCCGGCCGAGCCGAATCGCCTCCGCGCAAAGCTCCCGCCGAATCAGCGCATCGCCGCTGCTCGCCATGTAGCCCTCGTTAAAGATCAGGTAGACAACCAGAAGCACGGCATCGAGCCGATCAGGCAGGTCTTCGAGCGTGGGCACACGATAAGGAATGCCCGCATCTCGAATTTTCCGTTTCGCGCGCACCAACCGTTGCGCCATTGTTGCTAGCGGCACCAGAAACGCTCGTGAAATCTCCTCGGTAGTGACACCGCAAACCGTCTGAAGCGTCAGCGCCACCTGCGCCTCCGTGGGAAGCGCCGGGTGGCAGCACGTAAAAATCAAACGCAGTCGATCGTCAGGAAACATTTCATCGGTCGCATCGGTATGAGGTTGGGCGGTGGATTCCGTGTAGCGCGCTATCTCCTCGCGCTTCGTATCGAAGCGCCGCTCCCGCCGCAACCGGTCAATCGCCCGGTTGCGCGCGGTACTGATCAGCCAAGCGCGAGGGTTTGTCGGCACACCATCGGTAGCCCATTTTTGCAGCGCGGTCGCATACGCTTCCTGCAGCATCTCCTCGGCGAGATCAAAATCGCCGAGGAGACCAATCAGCGTCGAAAGAATGCGTCCAGACTCTTCGCGGTGGAGTTTTTCTAAATCCATGAGGGTGAGGGGTTATCTCACCCTCCGGCAGGGAGATTGTCAAGGTCAGCCAGATAACCGAAATAGCCTGCGCCAGTCAAGCTCGACGCTCATTTCCTAGGCCTGCGCGGCCTGGTCCATGGAAGCGATAGGGCGAACTTCGATCGAGCCGCGGCGCGCGCCTGGTATACGCGCTGCGATGGATATGGCCTCGTCCAAGTCGCTAGCGTTGACCAGGTAGTAGCCGCCCAGCTGCTCCTTCGTTTCCGCGAACGGGCCGTCGGTCACGACTCGCTTGGCGTCACGTACGCGAACGGTGGTTGCCGTGGACACTGGCTTTAGCGGATTGCCGCCAATGTAGTGGCCGCTATCTTTGATTTCCTGTGTAAACTTGAGGTAATCCTTGTACATGACGCCCATGTCAGCGGGTGTCTGCTTATTCCACTCTGCTTCAGCGTGATAAATCAGCAGCAAAAATTGCATTGTTGTTGCCTCCTGATGGTTAGACGAACAGGCTCCAGCCAAATCGACATCGCAATTCGGGAATCAACGGGTTTTGCGGCTTCGAGTCTTGAGTCTTGAAGAACCGCTGGATTTTTTTCGAGGCGTATTAGCGGCCTTGCTTTTCGGTGCATCGCCCGAAGCTGCGGCTGCCTCCGTAGGAAATTGTTTGGAAAGGCCCACGGGCGCGGCGAGTTGCCAGGCCGCGCCCAACGCGCGACGCAACGTTGTTTTCTTGGCAGCTTTGAGGTTGACGGTTGTGCTGCCTTGGCGTCCCCACGCGCCTTTGGCTGGGATGAATACACCGGGTTCGGCCTCGACGAGCATTTCTTGCTCGACGGGAGTGAGCTTGACCATACCCCAGCATTTGTCTGGATAGCCGAGCGTCGCGAAGATTTTCCCGGCGACGCGGAAGTCGGGATGCCGCATGTGGGCTTGCTCGGCCGTTTCCGGGAAGCTGAGAGCCAATTTGCGAAAGTCGTTCGGTGTCATGGTGCGCCTCCGAAAGGCGAGGACTGCTATGACAACATAAAGGTCTGCGGCCAGCAATGGGCTCTCAACCTGGATTTCTGTCCGGCAATGGCAAAGCGCGCCAAGTCCCTTGTAGGGGCACAGCACTGCTGTGCCCGTTCTCACCCGCGCACGCCGTTCAACTCCCAATCCCGAACAATGGCATAATGCGTGGCAAATCGGAGTGCACACCAGATCTGAGATAGAAGCGAGATCCAGCGATCTGCGAGGGAAGCGAGAACCAGTATGAAAGCAGCCGTACTACACGAACTGGGCAAATCTCCGCGCTTTGAAGAATTTGTCGAGCCGGCGGCGGGGACCGGCGAAGCGATTGTACGCGTGCTGGCCGCGTCGCTGAAACCGATTGATAAGCAACTCGCCGCCGGATCGCACTACGCGAGTCCGCGCGAGCTTCCGGTGGTTTGCGGGGCCGATGGCGTTGGCGAACTTGCGGATGGAACGCGAGTCTTCTTTGGTGGCCCTCGCCGGCCGTAT
>Ga0207136_1078_pt1 | contig 20618 bp, 24 predicted proteins | sample Alteio_BWMinHeat_8_FD_153552 | JGI IMG/M metagenome (GOLD analysis project Ga0207136, IMG submission 153552) | Enriched cells from forest soil in Barre Woods Harvard Forest LTER site, Petersham, Massachusetts, United States -... | ecosystem: Environmental > Terrestrial > Soil > Temperate forest >...
TTCATTCACAATAGCATTCGCGCAAAATTTCTGTCAATTGAACGGGCAAGAGTTTCATTCTACTAGCGCGGTCTATTATCGGGAGAAGGGATACATCGCCCAGCCAATTCCCACGCCAATCAGCAGGAACAGAAATAGCGACCAGATGATGTATTTTACGCGGTCGCTCGTCCGGCGCCGGCTCAAAAATCCGAACGCGATGGAGATGAGCAGCGCGAACAGAGTCATCGCTTGAAAATGGCTGAGAGTTAACGCGATCGTGGCGATCACGCCTTGCGACCTCGTGCGGCTTCGTACGCGTGTAGCGCGGCCAGCAGGTTCAGCACTCCAGCCGCCGCCAGAAAACGCGTCCCGTAGTCGCCTTCAGCGTGCGCGACATCCGAACCTTGCGTTTCGAGGGCCCTCGCCGCGAAATAAAACGATCCAGTGCCGAGATCGGCGACGTAGCCCAGCATTCCGAAGGCGTCGCCACCTTCCGAGCCAAAAACATTGCCGCGCATTCCGACGCCTAGAAAAACCAGCGCGCCCACCGTCAGGAAGCACGCGAGCGCCCGGCCCCACATTTTTTGCAACGCATGACCTAGCCCCGGAACGAGCCATCCCGCCAGTCCAATGACAATGGCCAAAATTTCGTTCCCCTGCTGATGCGCAGGAGCCGTTGCGACGTCCGCCGTGGCTGTGCCCGCCGCTAGGCCCGTTGTTGTGTCCGTCGTTGCTTCTTCTGACATTTTTCTTCCTATTTTCTCGTTTGGAGAGGCCGGCTCCGGCTAGGTCAGCAACGCCAAAATTTCTTTCTGGACCGCGCCGGTTATCCGTGCTTCTTTTTCGCCGACGTACACATTCACTTCGCTTCGGATGCCGAACTCCGGCAGATAGATTCCCGGCTCGATCGAATTGCAGGTCTTCGGAATCAAGTGACGGACGTCGTGCGTTTCGAGTCCGTCCATGTTGACGCCGTTGCCGTGTACCACTTGCCCGATGTTGTGGCCCGTGCGATGGAAAAAATATTTGCCGTAACCCGCTTTTTCAATCACTTTGCGCGCGGCCTTGTCCACCTGCCATCCTTGTAGCAGTTTCCCTGCTGCGACACTCGATTGAATCAGCTCAACCGCCTTGTCCCTAGCCTCTCGCACAATTCCAAAAACCTTGGCCATTTTCTCCGGAACTTTCGCCCCTAGATACCCGACCCAGGTTATGTCGTAGTAGACGCTTCCCGCCGCTTTCGTTTTTCCCCAGACGTCCAGTAGCAGCAAATCTCCTTCGCGAATGGGCGACGCCGATTCCAGTGTAGGACCGTAGTGCGGATCGCTCGCGTGCGGGCCGACAGCTACATCCGGCCCCTGTTCCAGGGTAATCCCGGCTGCTTCAAATTCCTTCAGAATCCAGAGTTTCAAATCGTATTCCGTAAACGTCTTCTTTTCGCGAACGTTTTTTGCGGCAAGTTGAAACGCTTCTCGCACCACCCGGTCAATCACCGCACCCGCTGCCAGGTGTGATTCAAGCTGCGCCGGGCTCCAGCACGCTTCATATTTCTGCACCAAGTCAGCGGAGCTCAAGACCTTCACTCCAGTACTTCGAACAAGCTCAATCGTTCCCGCGTCCACCATCGCCACGTAAGGGATGGCATTCTTCGGTGAATACTGCATCGCGACATTCTTCGCGCGCCCCAGAAGTTTGCGAAGGTTCTTCCTCAGCTCTTCCTGCCCAGCATAAAACAGTGTTTCCCCGGGCAACGCCGCCAGCGATTCCGTTTCGATTTTGTGCACCAACTTGCGTGGCGTACCTTTCGCGGGAATAAAGTAATACCAACGGCGCGTGCGCATCCCTGGAGGAAGTTGCAAAATGCCCTGCGCGATGGGATCGCGTCCGCGAAAATCGTAAAAGAGCCAGCCATCCAGTTTCGCGGCTCGCAGGTCGCTCTGTATTCCGTTGATATCTGCGCTCATGTTGAGAAGTTGTCCTTGCCACTCACGAATGCTCGCTCCGACAAACGTTGGGTTACGCCTCGTACGCCAGAAGCCCCAGCACTTGCTGTTTCGTTACGCCGCGAATTTCGATGCGTTTTGTTCGGCTGCGTTCACCGCCAAGAATTCTAACAGCCGACTTGGGCGTTTTCAAAAGATGCGCGAGGAATTCGACCAGCGCCTCGTTCGCCCGGTTTTCTATCGCTGGCGCTTGCAGACGGATCCTCAGAGCGCCCTCCATGACGCCAGCGATTTCGTCCTTGCTCGCCCGCGGCTGCACGCGAACGGCAAACGAAACAGTACCTGCCGCAAAGTTCTCCTCGATTTCCGCAAACATCGCGCGCTCACCAAGCCCGTTCATACTGCACGGGTGCCTTGATCTTCACATCCAGAGCCTTTGCGGCTCGCCGTGGCCAATACGGATCGCGCAGCAGCTCACGCGCGAGAAACACGAGGTCCGCTTGCTCGGTCGCCAGGATCGTCTCCGCCTGCACTGCCTCGCTAATCATCCCCACGGCGCCAGTGGCAATACCAGCTTCCTTGCGAATCGCCTCCGCGAATCCAGTCTGATATCCCGGCCCCAAAGGAATTTTCACTCCGGGCACTGTGCCCCCGCTCGAAACATCCATCAAATCGACGCCTAGCGGCTTCAAATGCTGCGCCAGTTCGATCGTCTGCGGCAAATCCCAGCCGCCTTCTTTCCAATCCGTCGCTGACACGCGCACGAATAGAGGTAACCTCTGCGGCCAAACTTCCCTTACCGCGCCAACGACCTGTTTCACAATGTGAACTCGGTTTTCAAATTTACCGCCGTACTCGTCCGTCCGCATATTGGATAGCGGCGACAAAAATTGGTGCAGCAAGTATCCATGCGCGGCATGAATTTCGATAACTTCAAAGCCAACGGCCAACGCGCGTTCCGCAGACTTCTTGAATGCCGCGACAATTCCTTCAATCTCGCCCTTGGACAACTCATGTGGCAGCGTATAGCCTGCGTCAAACGCCAGCGCGCTCGGCCCAACCGGCTCCCAACCGCCATCTTGCACAGAGACGGGCTTGCCTCCAGTCCAAGGTGGCGCAGTGCTTGCCTTTCTCCCCGCGTGCGCGATCTGCATTCCCGGCACCGCGCCATGCGACCGAATAAATTCCGCAATCGGCTGCCATGATTTCATGTGCGCATCTTCGTAAATTCCGGTGTCCGCCGACGAAATTCTTCCACGCTTTTCCACGGCGCTCGCCTCGGTAAATACCAGCCCCGCGCCTCCAATCGCCCTGCTGCCCAGATGTACGAGGTGCCACGCCTGCGGATGGCCGTCCTTCGCGGAGTACTCGCACATCGGCGAAACCACAATCCGGTTTTTCAACTCGATCTCTCGTATGCGCAATGGACTAAAAAGCTTCATCCCTGTCTCCCGTAGAATTCATTGACCACCCTTCGCCACATCGCGCGTTCCAAATAACGCCGTCCCAACGCGCACTTCCGTCGCCCCTTCTTCAATCGCCACTTCAAAGTCGTGCGACATTCCCATCGACAGCGCTGGCAGCGAAGAGCCAAGCCGCTTTGTCAACTCGTCACGCAATTCTCTCAGTCGCCTAAAATGCGGTCTGGCCTCCTCTGAATCTTCCGCAAAGGGCGGAATGCACATCAGCCCGGCAAACTCCAACATAGGCAACGCGGCTATCTTTTCCGCTAGCGCTGGAAGATCTCTCACGTCGGCGCCGGTTTTCGTCTCTTCCTCCGCGATGTGTACTTCGATGAGCACACGCATCCTTTCGGTTACACCTGATTCGCTCCTTGCCCGGTCCAATCGCTGCGCCAACGCAAAATCATCCACGGAATCGATCGTGTGGAAGAGCTTGGCCGCCCTCGCCGCCTTATTACTCTGCAAATGCCCGATCAGATGCCAAGTCGCATTCAAATCCTGCACGCCGCCCTGCTTCCCTTCCCACTCCTGCACGCGGTTTTCTCCAAAATGCCGCAACCCCGCCGCATAAGCCTCTCGAATCGCGTCGGCAGGATGAGTCTTTGAAACTCCAATGAGAGTGATTTCTCCAGCTCGCCGTCCAGCTCGCTGCGCAGCAGCAGAAATGCGTTCTTGCACTCGCTGCAGGTTTTCTCGAATCGATGTCTGCGCCATGTTCAAATTTAAATCGTAGCATGCACAGCGTTGCAGCGTTGAGAGTCTGCGGTTAGACTGGCCTTCGCATATGACTCCACCGGGAAAACTCATCGCCATCGAGGGCATCGACGGCAGTGGCAAGCGCACGCAAGTGGGCCTGCTCGAAAAAGCCCTCACCGCCGGCGGCCATTCTGTTTACTCCACCGGATTCCCCCAGTACGACTCCTGGTTCGGCAAAATGGTCGGCCAATTCCTCAACGGCGATTTTGGAGCGCTCGAATCAGTCGACCCCCACTTCAGCGCCTTGCTATACGCGGGCGATCGCTTCGAAGCCAAATTCCGCCTCGAAACCGCCCTGAATCAGGGTAAAGCCGTCCTCGTCGACCGCTACATCGGCTCGAATCTCGCCCACCAGACCGCGCGTGTACGTGCCGAAGATCGCCCTGCTTTCATCGACTGGATCGAACATTTGGAGTACAACATTTACAATCTGCCTCGCGAAGCGCTAGTGCTCTACCTTCGAGTCCCGCCTCGCCAGGCGCAAGAACTCGTGGCGCGCAAATCCGCCCGCAGCTACACCAAGAACAAACAAGATATTCTGGAAGCCAGCCTTCGCCACCTGGAAGATGCCGCGGCAATGTACGATGAACTCTCGCGCAGGCCTAACTGGGCGACGATCCCATGTTTCGACGAAACACGCGGCGCCATGCGCCCTCAAAAGCATATCGCCACGGAAATTGTCGCTGCCGTCTTGCAAGTTATCTCACCGCCCCTCGCGAAGGAAGGCCGCTGACTCATGGGCTTCTCCGAATTCCTCGGCAATGAACGAATCGTCGCCGCTCTCCGCGGCGCTCTGCGCAGCGAGCGTGTGCCTCACGCCCTGCTCTTCAGCGGCCCTCGCGGCCTCGGCAAGTACACGCTGGCGCGGATGTTTGCACAAGCCGCCAATTGTGAACGACTGAAAGACGACTTCTGCGGCGAATGTGAAACTTGCGAGCGCATCGCGTTACTCGCCGACCCTGAAAAGTTAATCGAACAAGGCCTCGCCGAACGCGGGGAAAGCGCCGACGCCGCCACCGTCGAACGCGTCCCCTTGATCCTCCAAACGCATCCGGACGTCTGGGCCCTCGTACCCGATCCTGTTCGTTTGAAAAGTCCGGTAGCGCGGCCCATGTTGCGCATCGGTCAGCTACGCGCGGTGCAGCGCGCCGCGTACTTCCAGCCTATGGGACGTCGCCGGGTCTTCATACTTGATGGCGCGGAAACTATGCATTGGAACGTCGCCAACGTATTCCTGAAAATCCTCGAAGAGCCACCCGGCTCCGCCACGCTTATCCTGACTGCACCCTCACCGTATACGCTGCTCCCAACCATCGTCTCCCGATGTCTGCAATTTCATTTCGCGCCGCTCTCCCAGCCCGACGTCGAAAACATTCTCAAAGAAAAAACCGATCGCAAGGCGCCTGAACTGAAACTCGCCGCACAACTCGCCGAAGGCAGCCCCGGCCTGGCCATTGAAATGAATGTTGCGGAAACCACCGAGCGCCGCCGCAACGCACTCCGTATTCTCGAACGCGCCGCGCAAGGCCAGGGCTTCGCTCAGCTTTTCGCCGGCACGGCAGCCTTCGCCAAAGACCGCGAGTCGAGCTTCGAAGATCAACTCGGTGTTTTCTACGGGCTGCTCACAGATCTTCTGGAGCTCACTGCCGGAGTGAAACAACCAGCCTTGCGAAATCTCCCGTTGGCAAAAGAGCTCGCTGCCCTCGCCAAGTCAGTTGATTCGCGGTGGGTTATGCGCGCCATCGCGGGTTTCGACGAACTCCATTCCGGCGCGCGCCGTAACCTGAATCGCCAGCTCGGCCTGGACGCTCTCGCGGCCTCTCTCGCACCAGAATCTTAACCTTTTCTACCTTTAACTCCCCGATTTAGCCCTCTTTTTTCGTCCCAAACTTTTCCAACTCCGACTGTAACCCAGCGCCTCAGGCATGCATCTCACCCAATGAACTCACCCCACCGTTAGCCGCGAGGAGAAGTCATGGTGAACCGCAGGATGTTTCGCCCGGGATTTCCGGACGTGAAAGAGCAGCCTCCGCAGAGAATCTCACACAATGGGCCCGCTCCCAGCAAGAAGCCGGCGCCCCCGGAAACGACCCACGCCGAGAACTTCTATTGGGTCAAGCAGATGCAAAGCCATACCCCGATGGTCGTGGTTCTCGACACTGGCGAGTCGCTTCGCGGCACGGTCGAGTGGTACGACCGCGATTGCATCAAGCTCACCCGTCAGGGCAGCCCCAACCTGCTCATTTTCAAGCGCGTCATCAAGTATGTTCACAAAGACGGAGAAGAAGCCGCTGCCGGCGGGGACGAGTAGTCCCTTCGACTGCTCCATCTCTCCCACTTCGGCCTTTAACTTTCAATTGTTGAACGGTTTTGGCTCACTCGCGAGTCTCACTTCGGCGCAATCGAATGCCCGCGAGCCGCTCCAAAAGTAAGCAGCGCCTTGGCAGCCATTGCGCCGTCCTCTTTGTAAATCTCGCATTCCGTTACGACGAAATTCCGTCCAGTTCTTAAGACGCGCCCCACGGCTTTGATTCGCCCGCCCGGCACCGGCTCCAGAAAATTTATTTTCAGTTCCACGGTGGCGATCTCGGTGCCCTTCGGAACGGTCGTATAGGCCGCGATCGCCGCGACAGTGTCCGCCACGGTAGCCAGAACTCCTCCATGCACCACGCCGTGAAGCTGCTTGTGCCGCGGCTTTATCTTCATAGTGAAAACCACGTGCCCCCTTTCCAAACTCTCCAACGAGAGGCCCAGCAGCGAGGTCGCTCCGGCCTCGTTCGTCCTGCGGCGCAGCGCCGCTTCGTATTTCTTCAAATCATTAAATAATTCTGCTGACTTCATCGAATCCTCAAGCTCCTCTCAATACGCCGAAAGCCCGCCATCCAGCGGAATCGACGCCCCGGTGAGCCAGCTCGATTCCTCTGACGCCAAAAACACTGCCATTTCGGCCACGTCTTCGGGACGCCCTATGCGCCCCAGCGGAATCTGCCCAATCCTCGCTTTGCGCAAAGCCCTTCCTTCTGCCGAAGCCGCGAAAAGTCCCTGCACCAGCTCGGTCTCCACGATCGAGGGACAAATGCAGTTCGACCGCACATTTTCATGAGCGTGATCCAGCGCCATCGCTTTCGTCAACAAGGTCACGCCGCCCTTTGACGCACAGTACGCCGCGCGATCTTTCATCGCCACCAAGCCCAGAACCGAGCCGACGTTTATAATCGCCCCACCACCCGCCTTGCGAAATTCCGGCAACGCCGCCTTACACATCAAAAACGGCCCTTTCAAATTGATCGTCATCAACTTGTCCCACTGCTCTTCACTAGTCCCTTCGATCGTCGCCGCATGCAGAACTCCCGCGTTATTCACAAGCACATTCATCTTGCCAAACGCCTTTGCAGTCTCCCTCGCACCACGCGTGGCATCCTTCGCTTTAGCCACATCACAAACAATAGCCAACCCTACGTTCCCCTGCTTTTCCAGTTCGCGCAGCGTCTCCTCCAGTTTCTCTTTACGCCGTCCTGCCACAGCCACCTTCGCCCCTTCTCGCGCAAACGCCAACGCAATCGCCCTCCCAATCCCCGTTCCGCCTCCCGTAATCAGGGCCACCTTGCCAGCAAGTCGTGTCACGGTTTTGCCCCCTCCCGCGTCTAATGGAGTGCCATTGCAGCCAAATCTAGCGCCCGTTCATCTGATGTGTATTAATGATCTCTAAGCCCACGCAATGAAGCGTTTTGCCGGTAGAATGCTGCCCTATCTGCCCGCGATTCACAACTGAGGACCACGGAGATCCTCATTCATGAAGATTGGCATCACCTGCTACCCCACCTACGGCGGCTCGGGCGTCGTCGCCACCGAACTCGGCCAGGAACTCGCGGCCCGCGGTCACGACATTCATTTCATCAGCTACGCCCCGCCGATCCGCATGAATCCCAACGACCCGCACATCCATTTTCACGAGGTCGAAGTCGCCAGCTACCCTCTTTTCGATCACCCGCCTTACACGCTCGCTCTCGCCACCAAGATGCTCGAAGTTTTTGAGTCCGAATCCCTGGATCTCCTCCACGTCCATTACGCCATCCCCCACTCTGTCAGCGCCATGCTTGCGCGTTCCATGGCCGCCCCGCGTCGTCTGCCATTCATCACCACGCTTCACGGCACAGATATCACTCTCGTAGGCAGCAATCGTAGCTATCTCCCCATCACAAAATTCTCCATCGAGCAAAGCGACGGCGTCACCGCAATCTCCCAATATCTTCTGAATCAAACTCTCAAAGATTTCGACATCAAGCGCTCCATCGAAGTCATTCCCAATTTTGTGAATTGCGATCTCTATACGCGTAACCAACAGCCTGCTCTCCGCGAACAGTGGGCGCCCAACGGCGAACCTATTCTCATGCACCTCTCCAATTTTCGCCCGGTAAAACGCCTCACGGACGTCGTCGAAATCTTCGCCTTGGTCCGCGCCAAAATGCCCGCCAAACTAGTCCTGATCGGCGACGGCCCAGACCGTGGCGCCGCGGAATACCTCGTCCGTAAAAAACGCCTGCAAAAAGATGTGATCTTCACGGGGAAGCAAAACGGTGTCTACGAAAAGCTCTCCGTCGCCGATCTTTTCCTGATGCCGTCGCAACTGGAATCCTTTGGCCTCGCCGCTCTCGAAGCCATGGCCTGTGAAGTCCCGGTCATCGCCACAAACGTAGGCGGCGTCCCCGAAGTCGTCGAGCACGGCGTCGACGGCTATCTCGTCGAACCCGGCGACGTCAAATCCGCCGCCGCCTATGCCATCGAAATTCTCTCCCGCGCCGACCGCGGCCGCGAAATGGGCAGAATCGCCCGCCTCCACGCCAAGAAAAAATTCTGCGCCAACGACGTCATCCCCGCCTACGAAGCCTACTACCGCCGCGTCCTCGAACAATCCTCCGCCGCCCGGGCCTAGCGCCTGCCGCGCAGCGCCCGCTCGTGAACCGGCTACCTCTAAGCGCCTATCGTCGTCATCATCAAAATACCGTCGTCCCAAACCAGGGTACTGCCATTCCGAGCGAAGCGAGGAATCTGCTTTTTCTTCTCCGCGTCCTCTGCGTCTCTGCTACCCTCTGCGATAATTCTTTTCTCTCTTCTTTCTCCCGTCTTTTTTCGTCTTCTCCGTGTCCTCCGTGCCCTCTGTGTTAAAATCCCCCGTCAAGTTCAATACACACTGATCATCCATGCATCGTCGCGATTTCGTCCAACTGTCCCTTGCTTCGCTCGCGGCCTCTACTTTTCCGATAGCCGTGAAATCCGCTGAGACAGCAAAGCTGCGCGAACTCGCTCACTCCAAAGGTCTCTACTTCGGCACTGCCGTCTCCGACCCCCAGCTCAAGCGCCCCGACTTCACCCCGCTCCTCCTCGACCAATGCTCCATCCTCGTCGCCGAAAACCAAATGAAATGGCGCGCCACTCATCCCGAACAAGACCGCTTCGATTTCACGCAAGCCGATTTCTTCATGGACTTCGCCGAATCCCATCACATCCCCGCCCGCGGCCACAATCTCTGCTGGCACGAGCACAATCCCCCCTGGCTCGACTCCGTCATCACCCCACAAAACGCCGTCTCCCTCTTCACCACGCATATCCAAACGGTCGTTAGCCGCTACAAAGGCCGCGTCCATTCCTGGGACGTGGTCAACGAAGCCATCGATCCCACGCACAAGAATCCTCAAGGCCTGCGCAATTCTCTCTGGCTGCAAAATATCGGCGAAGACTATGTCGAACTCGCCTTCCGCACCGCCGCCAAAACCGATCCCGCCGCCCTCCTCACCTACAACGACTACGACATCGAAACCGACGCCCCCGCCCAGCAAGCCAAGCGGGAAGCTATCCTCGCCATGCTGCAACGCCTAATCAAAAAAGGCGTCCCCGTCCAAGCCCTCGGCGTGCAATCCCACCTGCGGACCAACGAAGGCACGCCCACCTGGAATGGCCTCAACAAATTTTTAGTGGAAATTGAAAAACTCAATCTTCAAGTCTTCGTCACCGAACTTGACGTCGACGATTCGTTCATGCCCGCCGACATTCCCGAACGCGACCGCCAAGTCGCCGAACTCTACCGAAGCTTCCTCGTAAGCATTCTCCGCCACAATTCCGTAAGAGCCGTCCTGACCTGGTGCCTCTCCGACCGCGACTCCTGGCTCCAAAATTTCCGCCCCCGCAAAGACGGCCTACCCCAGCGCCCTCTCCCCTTCGACGCTCAACTCAACCCCAAACCCGCCTTCTTCGCTCTCCGCGACACCCTCGCCTCGAAACCCTAAGCGCAAAAGCCTCGGCTCCGCTGGTACAACAACCATGCAATCTGGACTAACACATTGCCTCCATCCGCAGACGAACCGACCAATGCGCCTTTCGGCCGTGCCGCAGCGCGCCCTGAGAGGACTTGCAAGCTCCTTCGCGCCCAAGTCCTCTCGTTTGGTCTTCAGACCACTGGCGCGGATGCCACGTTCGTCTTACGAGCCACGCGGTGCGCATTCTGCTTACGAGTGTCCGCGTCCTTGCTCGCCGCGCTCTGATTGGCGTGCGCCACGACTTGCACTTTCGCAGGCTTCTTCGCAACCGGCTTCGCTGTTGGGTAAACGTCTTCGACGCCCGTATTCGTAAAAATCGCCGGGCTAACTTCTTGCGCTTTGCACGATGGCGTCCAGCCCAGCAGCATCGCCGCAACCCCGATGGTCCCCATCCACAGCGTTTTGGGTAGCAAAACTTTGAAATAATTCATGGCGATTGTCCCTTCCTTCTTCGAGTTTGCTCGGCTGCTAACGCCCGTTGCCGATGGCGTTGAACGCCCTGCATCGTGAGCCATTTTTCGCACACTCCTGTTTTCCTGCCAATGCACGCAACCTGGAGAAGGAATGAACAAAAGGTGAACGCTTAACCCACACATTCGATGGAGGATCGCCGACAATTTTGGTGGAAATCGGACTCGTCAGGACAAAACATCGATGGCCACTAGCGTGATGTCGTCCTTCTGCTCGGTCGATGCAGGTTGCCACTTGTGAATCTCAGCGAGTAATTGCTCCAAAAACTCAGAGGGTGCCCGTAGCCGGTTGTCGCGAACGACTTGCTCGAGCCTGTGCTCCCCGAACGCTTCCCCGCCGCCATTCTCCGGCTCACTCATGCCGTCGGTATAAAGCAGGAATCGGTCACCCGCCTGGATGTCCATCTCGCAGAGGGGATACTCGGCATCCGGTAGCACTCCCAGCAGCAGCCCGTTGCTTTCGATGCGCTCCAGCTCGCCTCCGCGCCAACGCTGCAGTGGCGGATGCCCGGCCGCCGAATAAAGCGCTCTGCGCTTCTCCATATCGATCCAAAGATACGCTGCCGAGACGAGCTGCACCCGCAGTTGCGCGAACAGTATGCGGTTCAGCCCACTCATCACCTCTCGCGGGTCGTGCGCGCACGGCACGAGCGATTGAATCGCCACCTTGATCATCGACGCGATCAGCGCGGCCGGCACTCCACGTCCCGTGACGTCTGCCACCAGAAATCCAGTCTGGTTCTCATCGACAACAATGAAGTCATAGAAATCGCCGGCAACCGCGGTCATCGGTCGATAAGCTGCGGCAACAACAAGATTCTTCACTTCGGGATTCTTGCCAGGAAGAATCGAGGCTTGAATCTCCTGCGCAATCACGAGCTCGCTCTCGATCGAGTGCAAACGCCGTTCTCCCGCCAATGCCATTTGCACGCCTACATACCCAAAGGAGAAGAGCAGAGCGGCAAGCCCCAGCGAGCCTGTTATCCGGTACGCCGGGTAGTGAAAAAGCCGCGCCAGGTTGAAATACAGCGCATCCGTGGCAAAAACAAGCGTGCCAACAACCGTGACGGCGCGGTTCGGAAGAATCAGGTACTTGCGCGAGAGTCCGGGCACCGCAAGAATGACTACAAAAATGATGAGGGCTACGGCAGCGATGAAATGGACGTAAGGGAGCAACTTTTCGACGGACCCTGTAACCACGAAAAATCCGATTCCCGCGATCCCGAAGGCCAGACCCAATCCGATGACTGTCTTCAGAAACAACCGCATTTTTCCGCCGCTTAATTCCAGCCATGCAAGCGAAACAACAACCAAAAACAAATAGTCGATTGCCATCGTCAGGAAAGGCACACCGCTCCGCACCTGGTGTGGCAGTGCCGCCACCACGCTCGGCGCATCAGCCAGGAGCAGCACCCCGTACATCGCACTCCATATCCCCAACCATGCAAAGAGGCGCACTCCGCTCTGACGGCGGACCGCCGCAAAGGCACACGCAGCCGCACAGGCCACCAGCCCGATGAACACAAAAATCGTTCCGGCCATGATGGCAACGACTTCGCTTCGCAGGATTGTCAAAACTTGTCCTTGCAATCGCGCACCTCTAAAGCATAAAGCACCGCCAACGTATCTGTCGTTACCGGACGCAGAAGGCGAGCTTCCAACTACTACGCTAATCGGGCGCTATCGGATTCGCGGTGAACCCTGTTAGTTCTAACAGTTTCCAATTCACCAGGCACATCCTATGCTGTCGTGCAGGCTTCATCCTGGGCCATCTTTTGCCCTACCGCACCGTGGCCAACGAATCGGAGAATAATAAATGCTAAGGTATTGCGCCAGTCGCGCGAGCGCATCGATGTGGGCACTGACGTTTTGCGCTCTGGCTATTTTGCCCGTTGCACATGCCGCGGCCGCGAAACTCATAGTGAGCTGGAAAAATCCCACCTATTCTGGCCCGAAGCCTCGTCGTGTTCTCGTAATCGGCATGAGCGGGAATCCAGAAGTTCGTGCGGATTTCGAAGATGATCTTTCGGCTGCCATTAAAGCTGACGGCATTGAGCCGATTCCCGGTAACACCATTTTTTTCAGGCCGCACTCCGGCGAACTCGACCGTGACTATTTGGAAGGCCAGATTCGCGACTTCAAGATCGACGCCGTCCTCGTTTCGCGGCTCGTCAAAGTCGACAAAACGATTACCAACATTCCCGGCTATAGCCATGCAGTTCCCTATGCCTACTATCGCTCGTTCTACGGGTATTACGGCACGGTCTACCAGCAAGTCTATTCTCCCGGCTACTTGCGGGAAGACACGTCTGTCCGCGTAGAAACCAATTTCTATTCTGCGATTCCGCCAAACGAAGAGCTCATCTGGACCGGCACGAGCGATTCCTTCAATCCTAAGTCCGCACAGAGAGCAATCGACGGGATTGTTAAACTGATTGTGAAAGAGTTGAAGAAACAAGGCATTATGTAGGAGATCGCTTAGCCGAGTGTCCTATCCTCGTGACTAAGTTTCTGCAAGGGCGCATCTGTCCTTTGTTGCTTTTAACCGTTAACTGTTGACTGTTGGCAGGTGTTAGTCCTTGATGATTCGCAATTCGTCCTTGAAAGCTCCCAATTCGCTCTGGAAGCGATGCTTAGTTTCATCGACCTCAAGCCGATCCTTGAGGACCACTTTTGCTTCCTCGGCAGCAGCACGCAATTCCGGATGCTTATCGATATCGCTTAAAGCCAGAACGGCACTGGCCAGGCGCCATACGCAGTTCTCCAATTCTGTGAGCCGCTTCACGACCTCGGGTGCGGTGATCTGCGCCTTGACGTAAGTATCGAGTGCGACTTCGCCCTCGATCTTCTCAACGTATTCGGTGATGGTGGTTTCGCCGTCGTTTACGGGATGGACGACCTGCGGAACGATGCCGGCGAGTGGATTGGGATTCGGCATGGAACAGAGTATAAATCGAAAATCCGTCCAGCGGAATGTCTGGCGGAGAGCATGGCTAAGCAACCGCTCCCGCTCATCCGGGCATATACTTTAGCTATGCAGCACCCTAATCTGGTCGTCGTCCAATCGTACGCTAGCCACCCTGAGGCGGACTTGGCCAAGGGCGCCCTCGAAGCTGCCGGCATCCCGGCAATGATCCAGTCTGACTCCGTGAGAGGAATGCGGGAACACCTCGCGTGGTCCAATGGATGGTGGGCAATGGTTTAACTTGGCCACTTATTAAGCCAATGCAACGCTTCTTGCTGGCTCGAAAACACCTCGGTGGTTAGCCCTCGATTTTGGCCGACGCGCACGCCGAATCCGTCTACTGCGGGTGGTTTACCGACAACCGCCAGCCTGGGGTTTAGCTGGCGCTGCTTTAGGTATGCCATCAATTCTATTCCGAGATTATACCTCTCAAGCGTGGAGAGCTCTCCCTCCACCGAAAGACCATTCACCAGAATTTTGCCAACTTGGTTCTGTTTCGCTGTATCAAACACTTGCTTGAAGAGCCGCAAGGTCTCGTCGAATGTCAAATTACCGCTGGCGGTGGCTACCAATAGCCCTTCCCGTAATTTCGATATCAATGTGGAGTGAACCCTTGAACTGACACACAAGAATAGGGCACAGTTTCCGGGAAAGGAACACAGTGAAGAGAAAGCGATACCCCCGGAAGTTTCAACGAAGGGCTGTCGAACGCATGGAGACTTGTGAAGACGTCGGTGAGTTAGCGCGGGAACTTGGGGTACGGCCGAGGTGCCTCTACAAGTGGCGCAGGAAGCTGGAGATGATTGAGCCAGGACAAGAAGCGTCGCGGCCCAGCACGCACGCATCAGCTCACCGCAAGGAAATCCATCGCTTAAAGCAGCTTTTGGCAGAGAAGACCCTGGAGGTGGATTTTTTCAGAGGTGCCTTGCAAAAAATCGAGGCTCGACGCCAGCGCAGCAGCGACTCTGGCGAGATGGCATCTACGACCAGATCCGAGAAGTGATGTCATTGCAAGGCAGCCTGAGTATCGAGCGCATGTGTCAGCTGGTGCCGGTCAGCCGCCGGGGCTTTTACCGGTCGCTGAAGGAACAGCAACCTGCTGAGGAAGAGATGGAAGTGCGATCTGCGATCCAACAAATTGCTTTAGAGCATCGCCGCCGTTACGGCTATCGACGGATCACGGCAGAGCTGCACCGCCGGGGCATACCAGTGAACCACAAGAGGGTGGCGCGGATCATGCGAGAAGATAATCTGCTGGGGATGCAGCCGAAGCAATTCGTGGTCACCACTAATTCGAATCACAAGCTGGAGATATATCTCAACTTAGCCGGCCGTATGAAGCTAACGGGCATCAATCAGCTGTGGGTGGCCGACATCACCTACATCCGGCTGAAAGCTGAGTTTGTCTATTTAGCGGTGATCCTCGATGGCTTCTCTCGCAAAGTGGTGGGCTGGGCACTGGATCGGACTTTGGCAATTCGACTGACGATCGGGGCGCTGCAGCAAGCCATCGAGAGTCGACAACCAGAACCTGGCCTGGTGCATCACTCCGATCGAGGATTGCAATACGCTTCCGAAGAATACATAAAAGTCCTCGAGAACAACCGCGTGATTCCGAGCATGAGCCGGCCAGCGAACCCGTATGACAACGCCAGCTGTGAAAGCTTCATGAAGACACTAAAGCGGGAAGAAATCTACGCCAACAAGTACGAAGATCTAGCAAACCTACGAGCGAACATCGAAGAGTTCATCGAACAGTATTACAATCGGCAACGGCTGCACTCGGCGCTAGGCTATCGATCTCCCGAAGAGTTCGAGCAACAGATCGAGGCGTCAGGTTCGGCCGAATCTCGAAGCGCAACGATGGTGTTCTTTGAGAACAAATCGAACAGCCAGAAGATTAATACAGGACTGCTGGGGAAAGGGACTCAAGTGCCGTCCCCTTCCCCAGACCCCTTCTCCTGCTAGGAGATGCAAGAACACTTTTACGAAAGCGGAAACTGTGTCCACAGAATTTGTGCCATCTTAGGGGTTCACCCCAAATGTTCAGGTCCATCTTTTCGCTTATTCCCCAAACATCATGAGGCAGTCCCAGGTATCCGTGAGGAAATAGTGGTGTGGCTCTTATCCTGGGCTTTTCGCTCTCCGCTTCATGTCTCGTGATTCTATACCACCTCGGCGGGCTGCAGCCCATGGGTACGGTGTGGCCGACCCTCGCGATTTGTTCTTGCGGGCGTAGGCGAGTAGAGATAGGAATGGCGTTATACTCCCCAGAGGAGTCCCAATGAAAAAGCTCAGTCTTCTGATGCTGACATTGTTGGTCGCGACTACATCTCTGGCGAAGACGCGCGATTGGAAACCAGCGAAGATAGAAGCTGCTTCGGAAACCGATGTTTCGTGGAAGCTGTTTGGCGAAAAAAACATCATCCACTTTACGATTGAGACCGAGGATATGGTTTATTTTGCTGACTATACTTACAAACCGGGCCCGCACAGCGATAGCCACGCACGCGATATTCCGGTAAATGAGGTAACCAAAATCGCCATCGAGGGGAAACACGCCTACGTCCTCGACGTAAACGGTAAAGAAGTAAAGCTGCATATCGTTAGGAAGACTAGGAAGTAGTACGGCCCGCGTTCCTACGCTCTTAGCTGCCGGCTGTAACTTTCGCTCCCTCGTACTCCTCTCTTCTCTGTGTTCTCTGTGTTCTCTGTGTTCTCTGCGTCCTCTGTATAAAATTCCCCTTCTCTCCTCGCCCAAGTTTTCACTCTTCGCTCTTCGCCGCTTTTAACCGAGGATCGTGTAGTGCTTGTCTATCGCGATCTGCGCCAAGCCCCAGTCAGTCAGCTTGGAATGCGACGAATTCATGCGCCACAACGTGAATCGCCCCAGCCATCCTCTCGGCTTTTGGCACTGACTTACCGGCACGCTCCCAGTAGCCATCGTTGTGCTCCTCCATCAGCCAAACTTCCCTAGTACATTTACAAAATCAGAGTACAAAAACCTGCTTCAAAAGGGGCGCCCTTTTACTAGGATGTGTGGAATCTAAAGTCCTTGACGCCGCCCGGCTTCGGTGTACATTACTCTTGCTTCCCTATCCCAATAACGCCCTCAGGAGGCCTTTCATGAAATTGCCAGAACGATTGAAGTTGTTCTTTATTGCGATGCTGTTGGTAGTTTGCGCTGCCTCAACGAGCTTCGCCCAGAACCCGCCCCCTCAGCTAAAAGTGTTTAAGCCGGGATACGTCAAGATGCCGAATATCAACATCAACTCGGTGCAGTCGCCGAGTTCTTCGATCCGGCTGGTACTCCCTAAGGGCGCAACCAGCACCCGGGGACTCTTCGTCACCGACGCGAACTCTGCCGGCAGCGGCGGTGGCTCGCATAACAGAGCCGCCAACAAGCGCGGCGGTAAGGCAGGTCCCAGTATCGTCGGGTTAGACACGGTACCGACCTTTACCGGTGCGTTTGCCTCTCCGGCCCCATCCATCGACATCTTTCAAAGTGACGGGTTCACTACCGTTTCTCCTTTCGTTATGATCGGGAACCCGCCGCAGTTGGGCGGCACGACAACGATTCCGGCCAAGATGACGGCGGTTTCCTTACAACTGCTCAAAGCGGATGGAAGCGTCTTTGCCAACGTGCCCTTCGGGCCGTTTGAGGATCTCATCGAGGATTCTCCCAACTTCCGGAACGCCGATTACTCCGTGGGTGATACGCAGTTTGGGGATGCCGTACAGCGCGCTGAATTTTTCAACATGATGGACGAAGATTGGCACACGCTGCTGAGTCCAAGCATCGTCAATCGCGCCACCCTCCAGATACCGGCAACCGTCCAGGTGCAGTTTGCCGATGGCACAGTCTTAACGGTACCGGGCTACATCACCCAAACCGCTGCGGACGGGAGCACCGTTGTATTCTTACTGGATCTGCTATTTAACTTTCTTGATTTCAATCAAGCCGTCAACGACATCAACGCGGGTGATTTCACTACCGACGCGATCAACTATCACGTTTATCCCAACACTTTCTTGTTCTCGGTTGCGGATGAGCAGGGAGACTTGAGCTGCTGCGTTCTTGGTTTCCACGAGTACATTTTCGATCCCACTGTGACGCCCACGCCCCGCTGGATTTACGCTTTTGCTAGCTGGATCTCCCCGGGAACTTTCGGTGGATTCCAGGACGTGACCGCGTTGTCCCACGAGACATCCGAAGCATTGAACGATCCTTTTGGAAACAACATCGTACCCACTTGGCAGTTCCCGGGCACTTCCGGTGGTTGCCAGGCCAACCTCGAAACCGGCGATCCAGTCGAAGTGTTACCCAATGCCACAGTGCCTATCGTCACCCGAGAAAAGCATGAAGTGTTTCAATACCACCCCCAGACCGAGGCGTTGTTGCAGTGGTTTGAGATAGGAAACCCTTCGAATGCCATCGGCGGCGCGTACAGTTACCCGAACACAGCCGCCCTTCCACAAGCGGCAACACCGTGCCCGTTTTAGGGCTTCAGCACCTTTTCGATAAACGCGCCCGGCTGTAGGCATACCGTTTCTCAGGACACGCGGCTGTCATGATGCGTTCCGCTGTCAAACGCAGGTAATTTGGCCACATCGAATGCCCTCACACGATCTTGTTCGCAAGATTCTTGGGCTACTTCACTAGTTCGATCTCGGTCAGCCGCCACGTTCTGTCGAAGAACGACTCTTTCGGGCTGTAGAGGCGCAGGAGCGTAAACCACCCCTTGCCGGGCGTTGTCTAGATCCAATTGCCTTCCTTTGCATCGGCTGGCTTGGTGGGACCAAAATAAATTGTCGTCGAGCCGTCCGCATTTGGCACCGCAGCTCAACGCGGCGATCAGACTATTTGACGAGCTCGATATCGCCTGGTGTCCAGGTCTTGTTGAACCACGGCTCAAGTGGACCGTAGAGGCGCAAGATCGTGAACCAGCCTCTCCCGGGCACCGTCTGAATCCAGTTATTCTCTTTGCCGGCTGGGGCCTTTGGGCCGAAATAGATGTCGTAGGAGCCGTCAGCGTTCTTCTGTATCCTCGGGCTTTGGCTACCTTTCGAGGGAAATTGCTGGTCCGTCTGAACCATGGATCGTGTTTGTGTGTCATCAACGATCACGGACCAAAAGTTCTTGGCTGGCGGGTTAGCCGGTAAATTCAGTTTGTAATTCTTGCCTCCGTCGAGGTAATTGTTTTCCGAATCTAAGGCGGCAATCGCGTACTGCGATCCAATCCCAACCATCTTTATAACCATGGCTGGCGTTACCCCCGTGTAGGCGTAGAAAAACATGGTACGGGCGTCGAGGAGGCGAGCATCATTGTCAAGAAAGAGATAGAATCCGGTCGGCAAGAACCAGGCTTTGCCAGGATAATAGAAGTTTTCCTTGGTCCGAGAACGGAACTCAATCGCTCGCGAGGTGGCATTCCCGACAGCCACGGCGTCTGTCAGGAGCTTTTTCATGCGATCGTCGGGCGCAAAAGGCTTGCCCTTTTGAATTCCAATCGACAGGAGTTGACCGAGCAATTCCGGGTCCTCGCTGTCGGCTGGCTCTTCCTGAACCAATTGGTTGATATCCTCGTAGAAGCTGAAGTCGTTGCCGCCTATGGTGTTGAAGGCTTTGCCTGACCAGTTTACGAACTTGGCTGGATGGGGGTTGGCGGCCTCCGACAGAGGGTACGAGCGCAGGGTCTTGTTGAAACTCTCGACGGCGGGCGCGGGATCGCCGTTGACGAGGAAGCCGCGCGTAAAGAACACATTGCCGAGCGTGCGCGATTTGTAGACAAAGTAGCCCTTCGGTACTTCGCCCTTGTACCCCGGCGGCAGAAACAGGAACTTGCCACCCTTCCCTTTGTCCGGGCCTGCATTCCCCAGGTCGGCGATATAGCGGAACCAGAAGTCATCCACGATGCCAAGGCTGTTTGGCGAGCTTTCGATCACGACAGGCCCTTTCGACAAATCGATCCATGTCATAGCGTAGACAGTGTCTGCATTTGCGGTTAGAAACAACGACTTCGAGTCCATCAATGTATTGAACATGCCTATCGTGCCGTCCACAGCCCCAGTTTCGCGAAAACCACGGCGCATGGCCACGAGCGAAGCACCTTGCATGGTATTGAGGTAGGCTTCAATACCGCGCTGAAAGTCGAGATTGTCATATACCTTTTGTACCGTCTCTGCATCGGGATAGCCGCCGTCGAACTTTAGCGTTCCAATCCGGGTGTCTACTTTATCTGGAGTGGTAATACTGGCCGGAATGGGCGTTTCCATTTTGTACTTTTGCGCCTGCGCACATGTGACATCGAGCAGTGTCGCGACTACAGCCAGCGAGTTCGCAATAATGAATCGAAGCTTCATACCGTCAGTTCCCCCTTTTTCGTTGCACGGGAAGGGCATTCGGCAGGCGAAGATACACTCCTCCGTCTTTCATCCTTTTCTGACACTCGGAAGGAAACGACAACTGTCAGAAGTTACAGCGCCGCTTGCGCTCGGCTCAATGACGGAAACATTGACAAAATGTCTTTACGCCTCTGGGTAAATGGCTGACAAATCGGGATGGCGTGACGCTGAATCCGCCAGGACTCAAAGCGCTCAGGATACGTTTTTTTAAGGGTGCGGGGTTTGACCAACGAAGCCATGCTACACTTCTTGTATGAAGCCCAACTACAAGAGGCCCATCCTCTGGTCGCTTGTTTTTGCTCTTGCCATGATCGCCTCAG
>Ga0207136_1081_pt1 | contig 20113 bp, 21 predicted proteins | sample Alteio_BWMinHeat_8_FD_153552 | JGI IMG/M metagenome (GOLD analysis project Ga0207136, IMG submission 153552) | Enriched cells from forest soil in Barre Woods Harvard Forest LTER site, Petersham, Massachusetts, United States -... | ecosystem: Environmental > Terrestrial > Soil > Temperate forest >...
GAATCAGTAATGTACTCACTAGCGCCGTCAGGCCGGAAGCCGCAAAAATCATAGCCAAAACCACAAACTGGTAGATCGCCGCATAAATCGGCCTCGCCCCTGAGAGTAGCATCCCTGCCATGAGACCGGGAATCCATACGATCCCCAGCGAGCGGATGGAATCGATTGCAGGAATCAGGCTAGCCTCAAACGAAGCCTGCATAAAAGGGGCAACACTGTTCTTGGGCTCCGCACCCAGCGCCAATGCAGCCTCAATTTCACCAGCGTGGGCCAGCACATCGGCGCGAAAGCGGTTCAGCGCAAGTCCATTAGTGTTCATCGCATTCGCGATCAGCATGCTCCCTACTGGAACCAGCGAAGTAATGGCAGTATCAATCACCCCGAGCCACGTCATAAGCGCAATGACCGAACCTGCCCCGAACGCAATCGACCACGTAGAAACCTTGAACGCCCCCAGCATGCCTTTGGCGCGACGCGCGGACGTCGCACCAGCAGCAACCATCATCACCGCCAGAAGGAAACCGCTGGTCCAGCGCGGCCCCCGTAACAACAGTAGAAGAATTGATCCAACGGCCACAATCTGTACCAAACCGCGCACCATTGCGACCAGAGTTTCGCTTTCCAAGTGGATGCCGCGTTTGCGCGCTAGCAGAACCACCAGCATCGCCACGGCTGCGGCCACCGCGCTCTGGGCCAAACCTAAATACAGTTGGTCGTGCACCAATAGCTTAAGCATGCAAAACCTCGCTGGTGGGGCCAGAGCGCGTAATATGTCCTGCCTCCAGCCACAAGGCCCGCTCAGCCAACCGTCTGGCTTGGCCGGTGTCATGAGTAACCAATATGCACGTCAATCCCTGGTCGCGGACAATGTTTTGCAGAAACGATTCCACCTCCTGCTTGGATGAGTCGTCAAGCGCAGAGGTAGGCTCATCAAGAAGCAAAACCAGCGGCGAGTTGGCCAGCGTACGTGCAACGGACACGCGCTGTGCTTCCCCGCCAGAAAGATTGGCAACGTCACGGCTGGCATATCCCTTCAGCCCAACCCGCTCCAGCAGATGCTCGACAGCGCTCTGGGACAAAGTTTCTCCATGCTGGGCCGGGCCAAATTGCAGGTTCGCCTCCACCGTTCCCGGAAACAGGTAAGGGCGCTGGTTCACCATGCCCAGCTTACGACGCAGTTCGCGGGGTGCGATCTGGCGATAGTCGGTCCGATCCAAATACACAGTCCCGCTGCTAGGTTCATCTAGGCGATTGAGCAGGCGAAGCAGCGAACTTTTCCCGGAACCGCTGGGGCCGACAATCGCGAGCACTTCGCCAGCCATAAGTTCAAAGGTGGCGTCCTCGACCAGCACCTTACCTTGAACGGTGCGCCCCAAATGTTCGGTTCGCAGGACAGGGCCGAGATTGGGGCGAGGAGGCACAGGGGTCTCAAATTTTACGATGGTTCTGACCGCGCACCGGAAGTTATCGGCCCTCGCGTACTGCAGCGCGAAGCTCCTGCACGATTTCTGCAGCGGCCTTGCGGGCTGCTTCCTGCTGCGTAACCGCAAATGAAATAGCACCCACCCGAGCGTGTCCTCCGCCACCGTAGCGCTCGCAAATTTTTGCCAGGTTCACCACCGGCTCAGACGGCGCCCAGGGGTTCGATCCCACCGAAACTTTCACTCTGAAACTGCTCTTGCTCAAGCCTACGCTGTAGATAGATTCGGGATGCAGATAGTAAGGCACGAACTTGTTGTAGCCCTCGAGCTCCTGATCGGTCACATCGAAAAACAAGGTTCCATCTTTCGATTCTGTGCGTTCGCCGAGAATCGCGAGGGACCGTTGATGGCGTTCGAGCAGCGGCGGCAACAGCGATGCGACAAAGGGCTCCTGAATGATCTCACCCAGCGGACGGGTCGCCAGCAGCGGAATCAACCGGGGCACGAAGTCATGGGTTTGGTTGGACTCAATCACCATAGTGAGTTTCATGGCCGGCTCGCGCATCTCGACCGCAGTGCGAGCATTCTCATACATGGCACCATCAATAATGTCAGTCCAGCGCACCAGATCGGCCACCGGCGTGGGGTCGAAGCCAAAACGCTGCTCGGTCACAGTGGCGATAAAGCTGGTACAGGATTTGAAATCCGGATCGTAGAACTTGCGGTTGCTCTGGTCCTGCTCGAAGTGGGCAGCATCCGAAGGCGTCAGAAAAGCGCTCTCGTGATGATCGAACCACCAGGTGATCTTGGGGGAGCTGGAGTATTTGAAGTCCACGATCGCGTTCTCGTCGCCGTCGAAATTGTTTTCGTCGAATAGGGCGCCGGCGCGGTGGAGTAGACCAGAAAAAACGAATTGGGCGTCACTGCGGATCCGCTCTCGATAGAAGCGCGAGAAAAGCGCAGCCGAAGAAGCGCCATCAAAACATTTGTCGTGATAAAAAACGCGGACTTTCAAACCTGCCCTCCCTAAGTCAAGTTCAACAGACTACCGGAATCGGAGCCGAACGGAAAGCGATATGAATGGAAGGGGTAGGCTACTTTGAATTTTCCTTCGGCGGAAGCAGTAGCCATACCAATAAAGAATATGCCGCACCGGAGATCGGTAGCAGCCACCACGGGTGGAATAGAATCGGAAAGAATGCCCATAGCGCAATCAGCAACCACAAACGCCACCCTGTTGGCATAGCTATTTACGCCGCTCTTTCCGCTCTCCGCTGCTCGTAGGCTTCCCAGAGAGCTACTAAATCTTTCACGATCCACAGCCGACCCGTCACACCAGCGGCCATTGCCGGACTTGTCCGCCGTGTACGATGAATCTTGATGAAGTTGTGGGCAAAATAATTGAGCACTATCGAGTGGTCACGCGATTCTGCCCTGCTAACTCGACATCGCCAGATTTCGCTTCAGAGTCCCAGAATCCACTTCCCTTTCCCAGCGCGCCACTACCAGCGTAGCCACTCCATTACCAACCATATTCACCATGGCGCGACACATGCTCATGAAGCGATCAATGCCGAGAATCAAGGCCATACCTGCGACCGGAATTGTTGGAATCACGGACAACGATGCAACCAGCGCAATAAAAGCCGCTCCTTGCACGCCAGCAGCGCCCTTGGAGGTCAAAATAGCGACCGCCAGAATGGTCATCTGCTGCATCAGGGTCAAATGAGTATTGGTCGCTTGAGCGACAAAAAGCGCGGCCATGGTCATGTACAGGCTGGTGCCGTCTGCATTGAAGGCATACCCGGTGGGCACGACCAATCCGACCAACGATGGGGAGCAGCCCAATTTCTCGAGCTTCTCCATCAGCGTGGGCAGAGCCGGCTCCGATGAACTGGTCGCCAGCACCAGCAGGATTTCCTCTTTCACATACAGGAGAAACCGGAGAATACCGAAGCCAGCCACGCGCGCAATCCCGCCCAGCACCAGCAACATGAACAGGATCGAGGTGAGATAGAAAGTCACAATCAGTTTCGCCAGCGGCCCCAGAGAGACGATGCCGTATTTCCCTACGGTGAAGGCCATGGCGCCAAAAGCGCCGATGGGAGCGAAGCGCATCAGAATATTGACCACTCGGAACACCGCCTGGGTCAATACCTCAAAAACATCGGTGAGTGGTTTGCAGCGTGGCCCCATAGCCGACAAGGCAAAACCGAACAGGATCGAGACAAACAAAACCTCCAGGATGTCTCCTTTAGCAAAGGCATCCACCACGGTGGTGGGGATAATGTGCAGAAGGAAATCGGTCACGTTCTGAGACTTAGCCTGGCCAGCGTAGTCCGCTACTGCCCGCGCATCGAGCGTGGCCGGGTCAACATTGAAACCACTACCGGGCCGCACTACATTGCCAACAATCAAGCCCAGGCACAGGGCTATCGAGGAGACGATTTCAAAATAAAGCAACGCCTTCCCACCCACGCGTCCAACCTTCTTCATGTCCTGCATGCCCGCAATGCCAGACACCACGGTGCAAAAGATGACCAGGGTGATGATCATCGAAATCAAGCGGATAAAGCCGTCGCCCAAAGGCTTCATGGCGACAGCGCGGGCTGGACTTAGGTACCCGAATACAATCGCGATCCCCATGGCCACCAGCACCTGCACCCACAAGGTCGCATACCAAGCTTGTTTGCGCACACCTTGGGGTGAAACGATGGGACCCGAAGGCGGCACAGCAAAATCATCCATTAAGACCTCACATTTCCAGAATGGCGGCGGTGTGACGCGAAAATGGATTCTACCTCATGAACCCGCAAACACTTTGAGTCCGAGTACTAAGTCTTCTCGGCCAGGTTCCCGATCCATGGAAGATGGAAAGCTTCGCCCTGCAACGCCTTGATGACCGCAACCAGCCACAGCATGATCCAAGCGAGGACGACTACTGCGACCGACAGAACCGCCAGGAGGTATCCGGCGACAGGAATGAGAGTCAGCAGGGAAAACAGGATGCGTATCGCGAATGCGATCGCAACCGTGCTGACGGCCAGAAGAATAGCCTGGAACGAGTGGAAACGAACGAAGCGGTTCTGCTTTGTGGGCTTGACCAGAATAAAGACAATCGCGGGAATCAGTGTATAGCACAGGGCACCCAGAATATGGTCTTGCAGCCGGGTTGGTACGCCCGAGGCGGGACCCGGCTCAGGGTGTATCGGGGCGGGTGTGACAGGTATGCTCACAGCTGGCCTAATGGCTGCAGGCTTGGCGGCCTCCTGGCCGGGAACCCACATTCTTCGCCCGCAGCCTGGGCAGAATACAGAATACTCGGGCATTTCGGCGTGACATTGAGGGCATGAGATGGGCATGAGTTTTGTCAGATGACGCGACGCGAAGTATTTTTCCGGTTGCAGTCTTCGCACGTCCCGTAAATCTGGAAAGTATGGCGCGTGGTCGCGTAATGGTACTTCTTCCCGATTTCCTGCTCCAACCCGTCCACCTCAGGTGAAAAGAACTCCACCGAACTGCCACACTCCGTACACACCATGTGATGGTGGCTGCGGCGATTGTACTGATGTTCGTAGCGGGCAATGCCGTCGTGAAAAGCTACCTCGCTGGCCAAGCGACACTCCGCCAGCAATTTCAGAGTGCGATAAACAGTGGTAAAGCCGATGCGGGCATCCTGCTTTTGAACTAGGCGGTGCAGTTCGTTGACCGAAAGGTGCTCGCGGGTTTCAAGAAAAGTCCGCAGGATGGTATCCCGCTGAGCTGTCTGTTTGAGTCCCACGCGTTTGAGGTGCTCATGTAGAATCTGCTGCGCCTCGCGGACCATCTCGCGCGAAATGCTGGGCTGATCGTCAATGCGTTTTTGCAGCATGGGCACTGTGGCAGACTCTCCTGAAGCGACAGGATAACACTGGCTTCGGGAAAGCTCATCTTGCCGGACTTTTGGGGGAGTAGCAGTTTGCCCTCCGCGCACTTTGTGACTGTTCTTCGCGGCCTCTGCGGTTTAAGACTTTGGGGTTTTGCCGAATTCTCATCAAAGCTTTTAACCGCAGAGATCGCCGAGAACAACCGCAGAGAGCACGGAGATAGCCAATCGCTACTGATCGATCTCGGAGTTGCTAAAGGTGAGACGCTACAGCCCCTGGTGTAGCGGAGCTTGCCTTGAGCGAACCGAAGGGTGTCCCAGTGTGGCGTGAGTTTGGAGCATTTGTAATGCGCAGATTGCCCACCTAGAATCAGAGTTGCTCATGGTTACCTCCGCGACTTCCCTTCCCTCTGCTCCCTCACGCATCCGGTTCCTGCGCCTGGTTCTCTTTTTCTTGGGCGTGATCTTGTTGGCGCTCTTGGGCGCGGGCATATGGGCGTACTCCACTGCCCAGTCCACTCTGCCGCAACTGGACGGACAGCTGCAGGTTCCGGGGCTTTCCGCGCCAGTCACGGTCACGCGCGATAAACACGGCGCACCGGCGATCGAAGCTGCTAGCCTCAACGATCTGTTTTTCGCCCAGGGTTACGTGACCGCACAAGACCGCCTGTTTCAGATGGACGGAATGCGGCGCTACGCCGCCGGAGAACTGGCCGAAATACTTGGCCCAGACTTTGAGAAACATGACCGTCAGCAGCGCATCTTGGGTCTAAAAGTCGTTGCCCGCAAAATCATCGAAATCTCGTCGCCCGAGATCCGGTCCCATTTCGCAGCCTATGCGCGCGGAGTGAATGCATATATCGAATCCCATCGTGACCGGTTGCCTTTGGAGTTTCGCATCCTCCGGTACTCTCCGCGGCTATGGACGCCCGAGGACTCAGCCTTGATCGCCGCACAGATGGTCGAGGACCTCAGCACCTCTCCGCGGCACACGCTGGCCCGCGAGAAAATTCTGGCCAAGCTGGGTCCAGAATTGACCGCTGACTTGTATGTGAACTCCTCCTGGCACGACCGTCCGCCGACAGTTGAGCGGCCCCGCCTCGACGAGGAAATCAAAGGCAGCGACAAGAACGACAATGATGATGAAGAGGACGATGACTCGGACTCCGACAGCTCCGTGACTCGTCTTTGGCATCACGAAGACACGACCGCATCACCACCGGCGCTCCGCTCCTGGTTCGACGAAACGCCGATGGTTCTGGGATCGAACAACTGGGTAGTTTCGGGAGCACATACTGTCTCAGGCAAGCCGCTGCTGTCGAATGATATGCATCTGGCACATCAGATGCCGAACCTCTGGTACGAAGCCCACTTGCGGTGTGCAACGCTTGCCTGCGCTGGTTCGAGCGGCGCCGGGTTCGACGTCGCTGGCGTCACCCTGCCCGGATATCCCTATGTGATCGTCGGCCACAACCAGCGCTTGGCATGGGGATTCACCAACATCGGCCCAACCGTCGAAGACTTGTACATCGAAACCTTCAATGCGGACGGCGCTTATCAAACTCCGCAAGGATGGAAGCAGCCTGAACACCGCAGTGAAATGATTCGAGTAAAAGGCAAACCCGACGTGACGGTAGACGTTGTGCTCACGCGGCATGGGCCGATCATCACTGACCTGGTGCCGGGCGAGACGCGTAAATTGTCCTTGCGTTGGACTATGTATGACGGACTTCGCAACCCGTTCTTCACGGTGGACTCGGCGCAGAACTGGCAGGACTTCCGGCACGCGTTCTCAGAACTGGATGCGCCCGGACAAAACGTTGTTTACGCTGACGTCGACGGCAACATTGGCTACCAGGCCACAGGCAAGATTCCTATCCGCGCCGCGGGCGATGCCAGCTTGCCACAAAGTGGCAGCGACGACGCGCACGAATGGGTGGGTTACATCCCATTTGAAAAGTTGCCCAGCGTATTCAATCCACCTTCAGGAATTATTGCCACGGCAAACAGCCGCATCACCCCAGACGGATACAGCGGTTCCATCAGTAGCGAATGGGAAGCGCCCTGGCGGACTGCCCGCATCTATCGCGTGCTGGAATCCGGCAAGAAATTCTCGACAAACGACATGTTAGGACTTCAGACCGACATTTATTCCGAGCTGGACCGATTTTTCGCCGAGCGCTTTGTCTATGGAGTGGACCACGCCAAGAACGTCCCGACGCGCACCAAAACAGCGGCAGAAATTCTGAGGCAGTGGGATGGCCGGATGGAGGAGAACTCGGCTGCTCCCACCATCGCGGTTCAGGCGAGGCAAAAACTCATTCAATTGCTACTCGAGCCCAAACTCGGCCCAGCACCGGAAGATCCAAAAGAAACCGAACTAACCCTGAGCTGGAAAAGTTATCGCTGGATGATGAGCACAGTCTGGTTGGAGAATGTAGTCCTGCATCAGCCACAGCGCTGGCTCCCCAAAGCGTATGCGAACTATGACGAACTGCTCGCCGCCGCAGTCACGGCTGCAGTAGAATCCAATCCCGCACAGGGCAAGAGTGCGCCTGAGGATCTGAATTCCTGGAAATGGGGGGACTTCCACCCGGTTGAGATTCAGCATCCCATCTTCGGCAAAATTCCGTTGCTGGGACGCTGGACAGGGCCCGGACAGCAACGTCAATCCGGCAGCGAGTTTACAGTAAACGCTTTGTCGCGAAATCACGGGCCGTCGGAACGCATAACGGTAGATCTGGCTAATCTCGACCAGTCCACGCTGAACTTAGTAACAGGAGAAGCCGGGAACCTGTTCAGCCCCTATTTCATGGACCAGTGGAAGGCGTGGTACATGGGAATCACTTTTCCCTGGCCATTCTCACCCGCCGCGATCCAGAAGGAACGCGCACACCAATTGTTGCTGGAGCCGTAGGCGGCTCAAGTCCCTGTTCTACACCCTGTCATCCCGACTGGAGCATTGCGATTGGCTCTATCAATCGCAATACGGAGTGGAGGGACCTGTGAGACCGATAAGAATCACAGCTAGAACGCCGCAGCAAACTGGCTCGTGCGGTACGTCTTCTAACACAGCTAGCCGGTTGCCCAGCCACACTAGGCCGGAGAATTGGGCCCCGCCAGGAAACCGCCATCGAGCACCAGGGATTGGCCGGTCATGAAGGAGGCGCGGTCCGAGCACATCCACAGGACCGCTTCTGCGATTTCCATCGGCTTCCCAAAACGGCCGATGGGATGGAGGCCGACCGCGTATTCCCTTATCGCGCCGAAGATACGCTCACCCATCGGCGTTTCGATCACCGCAGGACACACGCAGTTGATCCGAATGCCGCTGCGTGCGGTCTCGAGCGCGGCGGACTTGGTTAACCCCATCACGCCGTGCTTGCTTGCGCAATACGTCGCAAACCCCGAGGAACCAATCAGGCCTGCGACCGACGCCATATTGACGATGGCGCCGCCACCCCCCTGCTTCAGCATCTGCTTAAGTTCGTACTTCAGGCAAAGCCACACGCCTTTGAGATTGATGCCGATGGTGCGGTCCCAATCTTCTTCCGATTGCTCGATGATCGGGGTCAGGCTTCCCTCGATCCCTGCATTATTGAATGCGATATCCAGGCGCCCAAACTTCTCCACGGTCTTCTGAACGAGCGCATCGACTTCCTTGGCTTGCGATACGTCGGTCTTCACAAAGAAGCCATCCGCACCCGTGGAATGGATCAGATCGATGGTCTCTTTCCCTTCCGCTTCACGCCGGCCGGCGACTACAACCTTGGCTCCGGCCTTGGCAAAGAGTACGGCAGTGTCACGACCGATACCCGATGTCCCACCGGTCACAATCCCAACCTTACTGCGCAATTCCATAGACATGACCCCTCCTCAAATCGTCCGACAGTCGAATTTACGGTTTCGGCGCGCGCACGGATACTAACTGGCGGAGACCCGCTCAATCCACTAGCTTCACATCAAACGGCTGACCAACAATATCCACCTGACCCTTGTTGTTCTTGCTGTTAGTGGGGCTCACCTGCAACTGGTTGGTTGTAGTGTCGAAAATACTCAAGCTACCGTTCTGGACGACGTACATAATATTTCGGCCTGCGATGGGTTGGAGCCCGGTTACATCTCCCACCTGCGGTGGAATGGTAACGGCAGCAGTGCTGGTGTTAAACACGGACAAGCATCCTCGTACTTCGCCCCTAGGGATGTTGATGCTCTTGCAACCGTGTGCCCCGATGTACAGCTGACCATCCTGGCTGATCTGCATGCGGCTGTGACGTCCATCGGTAATAATTGCCGAGCCTGTAACCGTAAGGGAGCCTGCATCCAAAATGGTCAACCTTCCGCAGGTTGTTGCTGCGGTCTTGGTGCCGGTACAAGTATTCGTTCCCGGCGGATTCGGCGGTGGAGTCCCCGCAACATACAAGGTTGTACCATTCAGCATTCCGTAAGTCGCAGCACTTACCGTCACCGTGCCCATGCTGGTGGAAGAACCAATGTCCAAAATGCTGACTCCTGCAGTCTTGCCTCCACATTGCGGGCCGCAGTTCAAAACGAAAGCAGAGCTACTACCGTTGAAGACGCCCCACACGGGCCGGTCGAAGCCGGTGACCGTACTGCGAGGATCGCTATGCGTGCCGATCAGGACCGTGGCAATGACCGTTACATTATCCGAGTTATCGCTGAATACGAGGATGCTATTGCCGTCCGGACTAGGGACAATAAAATGCGCTCCTGGTACTGGAAGGGACGCGGAAATGGCCCCAGTTTGAAGGTTCAGTACCTCCACCGCGCCGGGGGATGATTCATTAGTCGGGGCGCTAGGCACGGCCGCGTAGAGGGTGTTGTGATCGTTGCTGAAAAACATGCTTTCGGTGAGACCGGGCAACGTGATGCTGGGCAGTGTTGCCGTTGTTCCAGCAATTCCCGCAACGCTCTCGGTGTTGTTGTCAATGATAGTGACTGAATTCCCAACCGGGCTGAAAATTCCCGTGAATTTCAGGTCTGACGATAGGGCCATTAGACCGGGTTGTGGGCTATTGGCCACCAAACTTACCAGGGACGGGGCCAGCACATCCTTCGAAGCATCCACAATGTTGATCACAGGCGCGTTGAACCCGCCGCTCGGAAACAGGGGATTCGAAACAAAAGCGCGGAATTTGAGCCCGCTGGTACGGTGAGTACTATTGCTGTTGCTGGAAGACTTATAGCCGCTACAGGCAACGATGGTCACGCTGGCCGTCACAAGTACCGCCAGACTAGTCAGGACTCTCTTCAAAACCGGGACTCCAAGGAGCATGAAGGATAGAGATTTAGATGCAAGAAAACGGATTATAGCAGAGCGATTTAGGAGAGTTGGCGAAGGACGGGGCCATCCGCCAGCATTCCCTTCACAACGAAGGGCACAAAGCTCCACGGGAAATCTTCCCGACTTAACCTTGGGTGGATCTTCTTGTCCTTTATGGTTGATGAACTTATGGACTCATGCGACGGTCGTACCACAACGGCCTCCAGATGCAAAACCGGCAGTCCTCTTGTATTCTCGAAATAATGGCTACTGACTTACTGACGCGAATGAAACAGGCTCCAGTCCTGTGCGACGGTGCGATGGGTACCTTGCTCTATGCCAAGGGTATCTTCATCAATCGCTGCTATGACGAACTGAACGTGTCGCAATCCGAACTGATCCGCGGCATTCATCATGATTACCTGCAGGCAGGCGCCGAGATCATCGAAACCAACACCTTCGGCGGAAACTCTTTCCGCTTGGCGCGGCACAGCATGGCCAATCGCGTGCACGAAATCAACTTTGCCGGGGCTCGCCTGGCACGGGAAGCCGCCAAGAGCTTTGATGTCTGGGTCGCAGGGTCCGTGGGACCGCTGGGAGTAAAGATCGAACCGCTGGGCAAGACCTCATTCGAGGAGGCTCGTGCTGCATTTCGAGAGCAGATTGCCGCCCTGGTAGAGGGAGGCGTGGACATCCTGATGCTGGAGACGTTCGGCTATCTCGGGGAAATTCATCAGGCAATTCTTGCCGCGCGGGATGTCGCACCAAAAATTCCGCTAGTCGCGCAAGTCACCATTGATGAGGAGGGAAACTGCCTCGACGGTTCTACCCCGGAAACATTTGTGCCCCGGCTCGAAGAGTGGGGAGCCGACGTAATCGGCTGCAACTGCAGCGTGGGGCCGGTCGCCATGCTGGATGCGATGGAACGCGTTCGTGCCGCCACTTCCCTGCCCCTGGCTGCACAGCCGAACGCCGGCATACCGCGCTCGGTCGAAGGCCGAAACATCTACCTCTGCTCGCCGGAGTACATGGCCAGCTATGCGCGCAAATTTGTGGCTGCTGGCGTGCGTCTGGTTGGGGGCTGTTGCGGGAGCACCCCCGAACACATCCGCGTGATGAAGTCAGCACTGCGAGTCGGGGAAGCGCGTGCCAAAGTCACGTCCGCCCCAGCGGCAGGGCAGGCCAAGCCTGCGGCCGCCCCCACTGTGCCTATGGAGAAACGCTCTCGCCTGGGCGCGAAGCTCGCCGCCGGTGAATTCGTAACCATGGTTGAGATTGTTCCTCCCAAGGGCATTGATGTTCACAAGGAAATCGAAGGCGCTCGTTTCGTCAAATCCGTTGGCGTTGACGCAATCAATGTCCCTGACAGTCCACGGGCCTCGGCGCGCATGAGCAACCAGGCACTGGCTTTGTTGATGCAGCAGCAGGTTGGCATTGAACCCGTGCTGCACTACACCTGCCGTGACCGCAACGTGCTGGGCATTCAGTCCGACCTGCTGGGAGCGGCGGCGATGGGAATCCATAACCTGATTTGCATTACCGGCGACCCGCCCAAGATGGGCAATTATCCCGACGCGACTGCCGTTTTCGATGTGGACGCAATCGGCCTGGTTAACGTGGTCCATAACTTGAATCGTGGTCAGGATATCGGCGGCAACCCTATCGGCGCTGGAACTGCATTCGTGATCGGCGTCGGCGCCAACCCAGGTTTGACCGACTTAGACGAAGAAATTCGCCGCTTCGAGTTTAAGGTTGAGGCTGGGGCCGAGTACGTAGTCACGCAGCCAGTCTTCGATTTAGCCCTGCTGGAAAACTTTTTGCGCCGAATCGAGCATTGCCGTATTCCCGTGGTAGCCGGTATCTGGCCTCTGGTCAGCGTGCGTAATGCCGAATTTATGAAAAACGAGTTGCGAGTCTCCGTACCCGACTCCATCTTGGCCCGTATGGCAGCAGCCAAGACTCCCGAGGCTGCCCGTGAAGAAGGCGTCGCGGTGGCGCGCGAGATGCTGATTGCCGTGCGCGAAATGGCGCAAGGAGCACAGATCAGCGCTCCTCTGGGCCGGTATGCTTCCGCGGTGGATGTCCTGGAAGCTCTGGGAACTTAGCAAACCTCTTCGGTCTAGCTTTATTAATTCTTCTTTAAATTTATTTTTGGCTGGATACATTCCACCTACAGTGGACTAAAATAGTATTTCAGGAGCAGAGTCCCGTTGGCAAAATTTGAAGAATGCCTCCAGCGTCTGGAGAAGATCGTGCAGGAACTTGAAAAGGGAGAAGTACCCCTGGAAAAATCTCTGACGCTTTTTGAGGAGGGCATGCAACTTTCTGCTACCTGCCGTAAGGAATTGGAGCAGGCCGAAGGCAAGGTGGAGATCCTGCTAAAGCAGAACGGAAAGCTCCAGGCTGAATCGTTTGAGCCGCTCGCCGAAGGTGCGACAGGCAGAAAGTAGCCTTCGCAGCCGCAGAGCCGCTTACAGTAGCAAAGTCCGTGAGAGCGCCCACGCCCGTGGAAGCTGATGCGGCCCGATCGTGCTGGAAGTAGAAGGCACAGAGGAGAAAATATGCAGCCTCTCGATGTAGTCCTTCTCGCACGTGATTCCGAAGTAGCGCAATCTTTGATGTTCGCTCTGTCTCAAGCTTTCACCTCGGTTCGTGAAGTGCAGGGTATCACCGAGCTGCGCACCAGCATTGCCAAGAATCGCAGTCGTGTCGCTGTTGTTGACCTGGAGGCCGCATCAATCTCTGAAGTCGAACGGTTGTCTCGTGAGTTCCCTATGGTCTGCATCGTCTGCACTCATCGCCTCGCTGACGATGAAATGTGGGCGGCAGCGCTGAGTGCGGGCGCCGCCGATGTCTGCCCTCCTACGGATACACAAGGAATCGTGCGTGCCGCGCTCAAGAATCCTGTGTCAAATTCAGCTGCTGCTTAAGTGAATCTGGGATTCGTCTTTCATCTGAAGCTGCGGAATCCGTGCTGAAGTGTGGAACTCTTCACACAAAAAACTCCACGCTCGCCTTGTTATACTCACCGTCATGCTCACAGAAACTCTGGAGGCTGGCCGCGAACTGACCGATGCGGCTCTGGAGCGCCTGCTCCCACAAACGACGCAGGCCCCTACTTCCATTCATAGTGCTATGCGTCACAGCGTATTTGCCGGCGGTAAGCGGCTGCGACCAATTCTCTGCATGGAAGCCGGACGGATGATCGCTGGTTCCCTCCCTTCAGGAATCGAGGACCTGGGTGCGGCACTCGAAATGTTGCACACGTATTCGCTGGTACACGACGACCTCCCTGCCCTGGATAACGACGACCTGCGCCGCGGACGCCCGACTTGCCACAAAGCATTTGGGGAGGCGGTTGCCATTCTCGCTGGTGATGCTCTGCAAACTCAGGCTTACGAAACGCTGTCCCGGCTACGTTGCCCGGCTGACGCACGGGTGCGCATCATCGAGGAAATTGCCCATCGTACCGGCACCGTGGACGGCATGATTGGCGGGCAGGTTGTGGATCTCGAAGCCGAACGCACCAAGCCGGACCTGAAAACGCTAGAGTACATCCACCGCGCCAAAACAGCCGCACTGATCACAGCCAGCGTTGTGAGCGGCGGAATTTATGCTGGCGCTCCCCAAGATGCCGTCGAGAAGCTGCGCTCGTTTGGAGAATCTATCGGACTAGCCTTTCAGATTGTGGATGACGTTCTCGACATCACTCAAACATCTGAGCAACTGGGGAAAACAGCGGGAAAAGACACGGCTGCGGAAAAGGCGACTTATCCGGCCCTGTTTGGAATCGAGGAGTCGTTAAAGAAAGCGGACGCACTGGTCGAGACTGCCGACACGGTGCTGAGCAGTTTCAATTCGCGCGCCACAACCCTGCAAGCTTTGGCACGGTTTCTGGTAGAAAGGAAAAAGTAAAGATTTCCTCCGTGTTCTCTGTGCCCCCTGTGGTAAAAAGAGGACGAGGGTGAAGCAACAAACGCGGCGATGGAGTTCGCCATAACCGCCAGAGCCAAACTTGTTGTCGCGCTCGGCTGATAACTCCTACAAAACTCTGTAGGGAGAGCCTCCATCGTGATTGACCTTCTCATCATTTCCCTGGGCGCAATCGTCGGCGCTAATGCCCGCTATCTTTTGAGCCGTTTCGCCGCCAAGGAGCTGGGGCCTGTATTCCCGTACGGGACGCTGTTCATCAATACCGTGGGTAGTTTAATCGTGGGTTTTTTTGTCATCTGGACCGCAGAGCGTGTGCTAGTTGACCCGCGCTGGCGGCTGTTGGTAGTGGTAGGGTTCTGCGGCTCGTTTACGACGTTTTCCAGTTACGCCTTTGAAACCATGGCTTATTTCGAGCAAGGTCAATGGATGCTCATGCTCGGCAACGTGCTCAGCAACAATCTGCTATGCCTCGGCGCGGCATTGAGCGGGATGGCACTGGCACGGGTTCTGTAAAATGACAGACGCGATGGCGGTTCAAGTCACCCTCTATCTTAACCAGGCCGACCAGTGGCATCACAAGCCGCTCCACTTGGAGATTCTTAACTATTTGCGTCGGGAAAACGTCTATGCCGCCACCACAATCCATGCTGTAGCTGGCTTTCTCGGCCGGCACCGCGTCGAAACCAGTCATCTCGTAGATGCGGGCGGACATTTGCCGGTGATCATCATTTTTGTGGACACCGATGAGCACGTGAACCGCGTCCTGCCCACGCTGAAAGAAATGGCTGCGCACAGGTTGATCGTGCGTGAGAACGTGGTCCTGGAACAAGGGAATCTCGACTGAGCAAAGAAATGCCTACAAGCACCCGCGCCTGCTTTTGAGATATTCGGCCGGAAGCATGATTCGCACCCCCGCTACGGTCTTACCGAAATATGGCCCGAAATGCCGCACATCCCCAGTCAGGAGATGGGTCGCGCGGGCATGAATCGCGCCTAGAAGAATAGGCACATCTTTTTCCGGTAACGAAATTCTGGCTGGTAGCGGTTCGCGGGGAGCTTCCGATAGCTCCAATGATTCAGCCAATTGCTGGAGGCGCAATCGCTGTTCCTCTTCAAGCAGGTTGAATCTCGCCTCTTCCAGGGCATAGCGCGACGTACACAATTTCACATTCTTGAGCTTCCAGAGTTCCAGCAACCCTGCTCCGGCGCGATAGGCAGCCGAGAATAGGATATTGGCGTCGAGGAATAGACGATCCACGTGGATTCACCGCCGATGGGTAACTGAATCCGGATCCAGGCCCAGTTTCCTGACTTCTTTCCGCGCCTTTTGGTAGTCGGCGTCTGTAGTCGCAGTAGAAAGAAGAAACTCAGCCTTGCGCTCAGGGGTGTATCGTTCCACCGGCACGACTACCGCTGGGCGGATCAGGATACCGTCACCGAGTTCTTCAGCTGTGACGATGGTTCCCTCCTCGATTCCAAAGCGTTTGCGTAGTTTCGCGGGCACGACAATCGCACCCCGCTTACCCACCTTGGCAGATTCCATAAGATTGCCTGATCATCAGACTATCTGACATTCAACCGTTCGTCAATGACTTCAAGAGATACGAATCTGCGAATGCGCTGCGGCCGACTCACACGACCCCGGTTGCCATGACTCACACCTTGTCTGTATTCTTTTTTCGATCACCATGCCCGCTCCCCCACTCGACATCCTGGCCATCGCCGCACATCGCGACGACGTTGAACAAACCTGTGGCGGCACGCTGCTGAAGATGGCGCAACGCGGCCACCGTACAGGCATTCTTGACCTGACTCAGGGTGAAATGGGAACACGAGGCACTGCAGACGATCGCGCCCGCGAAGCGGCGGATGCAGCGAATATTCTGGGCGTCACTTGGCGGCATGCCCTAGATATCCCCGATGGCAGGGTGGAGAACACATGGGAGAACCGGCTGAAGGTCGCACGGGTTCTTCGCGAACAGCGTCCGCGCGTGGTGATTCTTCCCTACTGGAAAGGCCGCCATCCCGACCACTACACTGCGTCCACGTTGGGGTATGAAGCTTGTTTCTTGTCCGGATTATCAAAGCTGGATGTTGACCGAGAGTTGAGCCGGACGCAGACGCCCTCGCCCGCGAAAGTGGACGCATTACCCCCACACCGCCCCTTCAAAATTATCTACGCGACGCTCTACTATGACATCCGCCCTACGTTCGTTGTGGATATCACAGAACTGTTTGAAACACGTTTTCAGGCGTTGATGGCCTACAAGTCGCAGTTCAACGATCAGGAAGCAGGCAAAGATTTATTTCCCGCTCATGCCGAGATTCGTGCCCGAATCGAATCCATGGCCCGCTTCTACGGAATGCTGGGAGGCGTAACCTACGCCGAACCTTTTCTCCAGAAAGAGGTGGGGCTAGTGGAAGATCTGACTCTGATCCCAGTCAAGTCGATCTGAGTCTTTGCTGGTCGATTGAGATATGACCTCCTCAAACAAGCTTCTGAACAAGCTGAGTGGTGGGGACCGCCGTTCCATTGGTCAATCCAACAAGGTTGCCTCGCTTGTCCTTAAACGACCCTCACTGTTTCCCCAACTAATGCAGGGACTGTGGAACTCAGATCCTCTAATCCGGATGCGAGCAGCGGACGCAGTAGAAAAAGTATCGTTGCACAAACCGAATCTGTTGGAACCGTTCAAAGCAAAAATATTACAAATGTTGGACGAGGCCACCCAGCAGGAGTTGCGATGGCATTTGGCTCAGATAATACCGAGGCTGCGTCTGTCCAAGAAAGACCGCACACGCGCAGTCTCCGCGTTACGACTCTACCTGGATGACCAAAGCTCCATTGTGAAGACCTTTGCCATGCAGGCTATGGCCGACATCGCAAATACTAACGAGAAACTCGTGCCGGAGATAAGAGAGCTACTGACCTCCCTCACAAAGCAAGGAACTGCTGCCATGAGAGCCCGCGGCCGCAAACTTCTGCGGCATCTGGCGCGCAAAGATCGCGAGACTACTTCTTGATCGCTACCGCCACCCCATCACGTATGGGGAGAATGGTGGTGAACAACTCAGTAGAACTGTAGAGCAGCCGATTGAATTCCAAAATCGCCTTGGTAGTCTTGTCAGATTTCTTCTGCGCGACTCTCCCACTCCACAAAACATTGTCCGTGATGAACAACCCACCCTTGCGCAGGCGCGGGACCGCGAGTCGAAAAACGCGTGGATAATCATCTTTGTCCACATCGTTGAAGATGACGTCGAACTCCTGCGTTTGCTCGGATAGCAGCTCCAGTGCGTCCCCGGTCTTGATCGTGATGCGCGAAGAAACGCCCGCCCGGTCGAAGTAACGGCGAGCCTCCTCGGCATTCTTGCGGTCGCCGTCGGTGTAGAACACGCGTCCCCCGTCGCCCACAGCCCGTGCCCACCAGATGGTCGAATAGCCAACCGCCGAGCCCATTTCGAAAACTGTCTTGGCGCCAATCATGAGCGCCAGTTGATGCAGGATTCGCCCAACCGCCGGACCAACAATGGGAATTTTGCGCTTTGTAGCTTCCGCCTCGATCTCCTCCAACACCTCATCTCGGGGCGGCAACATCGAGTAGAGATACTCTTCGACCAGACCTGTTGTAATACCCGGCATCAGCCAGTACGGTTTCGCGTTTTTCTTTTGCACCAAGATCGTCTCCTAACGCGCCCTGAGGCGCAGCATGTCTATTGAAGGGTCTCGCCGGGCTTCATCTCTCGCACTTGGATGTTCGGCACCAGCTTCTGCAGGTCACTAGGCTTGCCGGTCAAGACCGGAAACGTTCCAAAGTGGATGGGAATGACCATCTTCGGCTGTAGCAGTTTACAGGCATAGGCGGCTTCGCGCGGCCCCATGGTGAAGTGACCGCCGACAGGCAGCATTGCAATGTCCGGCGTATAAAGTTCGCGGATGATCTGCATGTCGCCGAAGACGTTGGTGTCCCCGGCGTGGTAAATTTTTATTCCGTTGGAAAACTCCACGACATATCCGCAAGCTCCTCCGCCGTAAGTGATCTGATCACCATCTTCAAGACCGCCGGAATGCTCGGCGTGGACCGCGGTGACCTTGATGTCCCCAACCGTCTGCGTACCCCCTTTGCCCATGGGAGCAATGTTCTTCGCGCCTTTTTTCTCCATCCACAATGCCAATTCGTAGATGCCCACAACCACCGGATTATGCTTCCGTGCAATCTCCACCGCATCGCCAATGTGATCACCATGACCGTGAGTGCAAAGCAAGACATCTGCTTTCTTGACGTTTTTTTCTTTCTCCGGACACATGGGGTTGCCCATGACCCAAGGATCGATGAACACAGTTTTCCCGCCCGGCGTTTCCACCCGAAAAGTTGAATGTCCCAGCCACGTCAGCTTGATTCCCTTAAGCTCCATAAGTCGTAACCACTCCTCAGTTCCTAAAACACTTTACCCAACTGGAAAAACCATTTGTAGTGGCCACTATCTCCAACGCTGGCACCCATGAAGAATGGACCAACGGCAGTTTCCGCGAGAACTCCTACCGAAACATCGTTAGGAAACCCGCTTTCATTGTGGAAACCGTACATCTTGGCGAACTCGTAGGTTCCGATCACGTAAGTCTTCTTGCCCACGAATGGAGGCAGCGTCAGCAGATCATGCAAATAGCCCATCCGGAATAAGTAATACTGGTTTCCAAAAAGCTCGTTGGTGCCGTAGGCGGCCATCCGTGAAGGTCCACCCAGAAAGTATAAAGGGACGCCACTTTGATTTCTGCCAAAGGTTGAGCCCCCATCTCCCGTCACGAACACCGATGCCAGCTTAGTAATGGGCTGGAAATATCCCATTTGAGTTTCCCACGCGGGAAACGCCTGGGTCGCCGAGGGGTAGGTGTCGAACATCCGAAAGTTGGTTTCGACGCGGTAGCCTTGCCTTGGAACCACTGCATCGTCGGTGTGGTCCACGAGGAATCGCAGGCGTGCGTTGCCTGTTCTTCCACCCACGGAGCTGAACTCAGGGGTTCCCAGGCGGAGCCGGGCATTGAAGTATCCGACCTCGTACCCGAATCGGAGTTCAGCGAAGCGATTGAAGCCGTAACCAATATCCGCGCCAATCTCGGCGCGTCCCAGCCGGTACTCAGCGGCCGGATTACTCTTGTCATAAATTCTGAATGACGCATCGCTGGCCGAGGCGTGAGGACCGACAAACCAGCGACTCAATACGCTGAACGGCTTGTAGAAATCGCTTGCTGCGCCGTAGGTGTTCCCGAAGAAAACGTCGGTCCGCCACTCAGACCGGTAGCCCGCAAGGTCCATGAAATTAATTCGCGCTGCTTGAGTAAACGTCACGTCGCCAGGTTCCGACCCGTCAATCTCGAACCCGAGCTTTAAGGTCGGTGGTGCGTAGGAGTGCTCCTCGACGGTGATAAACAGACCGCTTTGTCCATGGTCTCGACCCATCCGGTAGCTGGCGCTGCTGAACCTGTCGTTTCCTGTCAAGCGCGTGAGCAGTCTGTCCATCATCTCCGGATCGATTGGTCGCCCTACCAACGGTTGCAACTGCCGCTCGACACTTTTTTCAGATCCCCGACTAGCCCCCTCAACCTTGACA
>Ga0207136_1073_pt2 | contig 20107 bp, 17 predicted proteins | sample Alteio_BWMinHeat_8_FD_153552 | JGI IMG/M metagenome (GOLD analysis project Ga0207136, IMG submission 153552) | Enriched cells from forest soil in Barre Woods Harvard Forest LTER site, Petersham, Massachusetts, United States -... | ecosystem: Environmental > Terrestrial > Soil > Temperate forest >...
GCGCGGATCGTCGCGAAAGGCATTGATCCGGAGGGGATAGAAATCGCCCGCGACGGCGCGGATGTTCTCCCGCCCGATGCGCCACAGCCTCCGTTGGACGGCGAGATCATCCGGACAATTCGCGGCGGCTACAAATTCGTGCTGCTTCACGCTGGAAATCTTGGTTTCTACGGCGCGTGGGAGACTCTAATCACAGCGGTGTGCGATTTGGAGGCCGATGGCGTAGGTCTCGTCTTCGTAGGCGAGGGGGCGCAGCGCGCACATATCGAAGCACTTACAAGAAAAACGAAAAACGTTCGATTGCTTCCATTTTTTCCGGCGAGCCAGATTTCCTCTGTTCTGGCTGCCGCCGACGCGCACGTCGTCACGGTGAAGCGTGGGCTCGAAGGAGTCGTCGTACCAAGCAAAATGTATGGAATCCTCGCGGCCGGAAAACCGATCCTGGCGGTTGCACCGGAAGAAACGGACGCAGCTTCACTTGGCGCAAAATTTGGATTCGCGGTTTCCGCCGACCCAGACGACCCGGATAAAGTTGCTTCAGCAATTCGATTACTTGTGATGGACAACGAAAAAGTACACTACATGGGACGCGCGGCCCGGGCTGTCGCGCCCGATTATGATAGAGTCAAAGAATTGCAGAAATTTGTGAAAATCATCGAAAGGGCCGTGAAAGCGTGACGACTTCTGAAACATTTTGGAGTGGAAAACTCGTACTGGTGACGGGAGGAGCTTCTTTCATCGGCTCAACGCTTACAGATCAGCTTCTCGCGCGCGGCGCGAAAATTCGCATCGTCGATGATCTGACCAGCGGGCATCGTGACAATATCAAGGAACACGTTGCCAGCAGTAAAATCGAATTCATCCACGCAGACCTGCGCGAGCCGGGCGTTACCCGTTCGGCCATGCAAGGCGTGGATACGGTATTCCATCTGGCTGCAGATCATGGCGGCCGCGGCTATGTGGATCTGCATCAGGCGGGACCTGCCTCCAATTTTTTCCTGGACGGACTTGTTTTTGCGGAAGCTCTGCGTGCGAAAGTGAAAAAGGTGGTATTCGCATCCTCGGGCTGCGTCTATCCGAATTTCCTTCAATCGGACGTGAAGAAAGAGCTCTACCTCACGGAAGATCTTACAAAAGGACCGAACGACGCCGACAACACCTACGGCTGGGCCAAATTGATGGGCGAGTTTACACTCAGTGCCTACGCGAAGGAACACGGCATGGGCGCAGCCTCTTGCCGCTACTTCACGGTGTACGGGCCGCGCGGCGTTGAGAATCATGCCGTAATCGCGATGATTGCGCGGGCTTTCCTTGGGCAGAATCCCTTCGAAGTATGGGGCGACGGAACGCAAATCCGCAATTGGACATATATCGAGGATATTGTTGAAGGCACGATTCTCGCTGGCGAAAAAATCAACGATGGCACGGCCATCAACTTGGGAACAATGGAGCGGATAAAGGTCATCGACGCGGTGAAAATGGTCTGCGATTTCACGGGGCATAAAGCCGAGGTCAAGCTGCGACCCGACATGCCGACAGGCCCGCTCAATCGCGTTGCTGACAACTCACTCGCGAAGAAACTGCTCGGATGGGAGCCCAAGGTGCTTTTCAAAGATGGATTGAAGCGGACCATCGACTGGTATTACGCAACCAAAAATCGCGATGAAGTGAAGCGCACTTTTGGCCGCATGCTCACCGAAAGGTAGGGACTTGCTATCGGAGCAAAACAAACTGGTGGCGCTGGGCTCTTGAACATCCTGTACTTCGAAGCGATCACCTGACTTTCTAATTACCCGTAAACAATCCTGATTGAAGCGAAACAGTTTTCGAAGTATCGTGTTATAGCTGCGTGGGGCAGCCATTTTTTCTTGGGAGCCGGACCCCCAATCCGGCAGAAGACGATTGAGGCACTGGCCGCACCGTCCCGGTCGGCGCCTTCAAACAAAACGAGGCAACATGCCCGCAGGTCTGCTGGCGTTTTTGATAGCGCTATTTGCGTCTCTGACGCTGACGGTACCTGTGCGCGCATTAGCATTGCGCGTGGGCATGGTGGATCTCCCTGGCCCGCGCAAAGTCCATTTGAGTCCGATCCCTCTGCTTGGCGGCCTGGCGATGTACGGCGCTGTGGTTTTGTCGATTCTTTTTACGTTCAGCGGACCGGCGCGCGCCCAAATTGTTGGAATCTTGACGGGCGCGACGGTCGTCGCAGCTGTGGGCATTCTCGATGATCGAGGCTGGCTGCACCATCAGGTGAAATTGTTCCTCGCGATGCCGCTTGCCGCTTGCATTTTGCTGGCTACCGGCATTCACGCCCAGGTTTTTGAGCTTTTTTTAAGCGGACGGACTGGCTACATTTTAGACTCCATCCTGACCGTTTTCTTTGTCGTAGGGATTACCGCTTCCTTCAGCATTCTGGACCACATGGACGGCCTTTGCGCAGGGGTGGCGGCCACAGCGTCCATCTTCTTCGCTCTGCTGGCTTACTTAAACGGGCAGACTCTCGTCACCACTCTCGCCGCCGCTGTCCTGGGAGCAGCAACAGGATTTCTGCGATGGAATTTTAAGCCGGCCAAGATTTTCATGGGCGACGGCGGAGCCATGTTCCTGGGATTTCTAATGGCTACACTGGGGCTGAAGCTAAGGCTAGAGCAGGCCAACTACATCTCCGGCTGGCTGGCTCCCCTGCTAATTCTGGGAGTCACGATATTTGACACTACGCTCGTCACGATTTCGCGCTCCCGTCGCGGACTGCTGCCGTTCGCTACACCGGGTAAAGACCATGCCGCTCATCGCCTGGCGAATCTGGGATTGGGGCATCGCGGCGCGGTGATCAGTATGTATATCTTAGGACTATTGAGTGGAGGAGCTGCCGTGCTCGTAAGTTACCTGCAATCGATCGCCGCGGTTCTGGTGGCATTGGTTGCGTTTGCCGTTGTGCTGACTGGAGTGCTGCTTCTCGAACGCGCCCCGTATGAGCGCCAGTCGCAGAAACCCGCAGCCTCCTCCTAAAGTGCTTCCAATTCTGGATGTTCTGTTCCTTCAAGCTGAAAAAGACTCCCTGGGTTTGCCCAAACAAATGGATTCGCTATACTTAGCGGGTTGCACCCTCACCGATTTTCAGTGCATATCGCTCGGGGTTGGGCGGAAAGTAGTCAATATTCAGGGGAATTTGAGTGCGGACATCCGAGTGATTAAGCATCCGGGGTGTATCCGCGACTTGGGAAAGCGAAATCGTGCCAAGCACTGAACAGAGGCCCCGGACGGACGGGGAACGCGGCGAGGTGATCGTTGTTGGAGGTTCTGCAGCGGGTCTGTTTGCGGCCGCGACCGTGGCAACAGGCGGACGCCGCGTTCGCGTGCTGGAATCGAGGCCTGGCTTCGAACCCGCGCCGCGCTCACTCATCGTGACTGATCAATTCCGGAGGCAGCTTGGTGCCGCCGCTTCCGAAAGCATCGTCAACGAAATCAGGCGCTTCGAGCTATTTACGGATGGACGCTCGGCACAAGTCGCCCTGGCGCGGCCCGATCTCATCATTGAACGCTCGCGTTTAATCCCGGCATTGGCGCGGAGCGCGCAACAGGCGGGGGCTAAACTTTCGTTTGATACACGCTTTCTTGGGCTCGCCGCGAATGGCCGCGGACTCCGCGTGCAAGTCGATTCAGCGGGCCAACGCGAGGAATTGCACGCGGAAAGCGTGGTCGGAGCAGACGGCGCCTCCAGCCGAGTGGCACGCAGCGCCGGGTGGCCTCCCATCGAGACGGTCCCCCTGGTGCAAGCCATCGTGCGCTTGCCGAAGGATCATCCGCCAGACACGACGCGCGTTTGGTTTGTTCCCGACGATACGCCTTATTTCTATTGGCTCATTCCCGAATCTTCGGAGCGGGGCGCCCTCGGAATTATCGGCGAAGACGGCCAAGACACCAAGAAGTGTCTTTCTCGGTTCCTTGAAAAAAAACAGATGGAGCCGCTGGAATGGCAAGGGGCGCGCATTCCCGTATATCGAGGCTGGGTGCCCGTCCGCCGGCGCATTGGAAATGGCGAGGTATATCTGGTTGGGGATGCGGCGGCGCAAGTGAAAGTGTCTACCGTTGGCGGCATCGTGACGGGACTGCGCGGAGCGCTTGGCGTCGGGCAATCCATCTTGCGGAAAGGCGGAAGCAAGGAACTGACCGCTCTGAGACGTGAGCTGGGGACGCACTGGTTGATTCGCCGGGCGCTGCATCATTTCCAGCAAAAGGATTATTCGCAGCTAGTCGACCTGCTTGATGCTTCCACGCGCGAGTCTCTCGGTGAGATCAACCGCGATGAATCAACGCGCCTGCTTTGGAACGTAGTGCTCCGTCAGCCGCGGCTAGTGCTGCTCGGTTTGCGCGGACTGCTGATGGGGAGAGGACTGAAGAGCTAGGCGAACCGATTTAGGCGCGCAGAAAAAACTGTCTGCGCCTGAGAAAAATGCAAAAACGGATTGCGCGCGCCGCGCAACACCTCGCGATAACGCGCTTCACCTCGTGTTGCGGCTCGGTGAAGACAAACTGTTAGCAACGCAGTTGTGGAAGCGTTGGATTGTTAGCAAAGGCGCTCCCAAGGAGAACCAGGCTTGCGTCTCTCGGTGATTGGATGTGGCTACGTGGGGTTGGTGACAGGGGCGTGTCTCGCCGCGGCGGGGCATGAAGTGACCTGCACGGATATAGATACGGAACGTATTCGGCAACTGCAAGCCGGAGAGGTACCTATCTATGAGGAGCACCTGGAAGAAATACTGAAGTCCGCACGCGAGGCAGGGCGCATTTCCTACACCGCGGATGCCGGCGAAGCGATCCGCGCGGGCGACGCCATTTTTATATGCGTGGGTACGCCGCCCAAAGAAAGCGGAGAAGCAGATCTTTCCGCGATTGATCAGGTAGCTCGGCAGATAGCTGAGCAGGCCCGTTCACCCAAGTTGGTGATCGAGAAGAGCACCGTGCCCGCACGCACTGGACTCGAACTGCAGAGAGCGCTTGCGGCTTATAGCAGCGGCGGCAAATCCACTTTTCGCGTGGCTTCCAATCCCGAGTTTCTGCGCGAAGGCACAGCTGTCGGAGATTTTTTTCATCCCGACCGCATCGTGGTCGGCGTGGAGGACGAATCCGCCGCGGCCGATTTGCGCGAAATCTACCGGCCGATCCTTGAGCGCAAATTCCATTGTCCGGTGCATAAAGGGACCTGCCCGACAAGCCATGATGCCGCATTCCTGGTCACCACCATCAACAGCGCCGAACTCATCAAGCACGCGTCGAACTCCTTTCTCGCCCTGAAGATAAGCTATGCCAACGTCATCGCCGATCTCTGCGAAAGAATCGGCGCAGACGTCAAAGAGGTCACCCATGCGATGGGCTTGGATCCTAGAATCGGCGGGCAGTTCCTCAGCGCAGGACTAGGATTTGGCGGCTTTTGCTTTCCAAAAGACGTGCAGGCATTCATTCATCTCGCGGCTTCGGTCGGGGTCGATTTCGATCTGCTGAAAGCCACTGAGCGCGTCAATAAACAACGCATCGACCGCTTTCTTGAAAAAGTACGCAAGGCTCTTTGGGTCGTTAGGGGCAAACACGTGGCGGTGCTCGGCCTGGCGTTCAAAGCCAACACGGACGATATTCGCTTTGCTCCTGCGCTCGAAGTAGTTAAGCGCTTACTCGAGGAAGGCGCGATTGTGCACGCCACCGATCCGGAAGCCATATCAAGAGCAAAAACACTTTTCCCGAGGGTGACTTATCACGAAGACCCCTACGAAGCATTGCGTGGAGCAGATGCCGCGCTTGTCTGCACGGAGTGGGAGATTTTTCGAAACCTGGACTGGAAACGCGCCAAGCCGCTCATGGCGCGGGGCCTCGTCGTGGACGGCAGAAACCTTTATTCTCCCAAGCACATGCGTGAGCTTGGCTTTGAGTACTACTCGTTCGGCAGAGCGTAGAACATCGCGAACGCAGCAAATTGCAAATTGGAAGCTGAATGAGCACTCCTTCAAGGAAGCGTTCGTTCAGCGTTAACTCTTAGGAGATTTTCTTAGCCGCGAAATCCTTCTTGAAGTAATCAATCGTCAGTTGTAATCCCTCTTCCAGCCCAACCTTGGGTTCCCATTTCAGAATTCGCTTCGCCTTGCTAATATCCGGGCACCGTTGTTTCGGATCATCTTGTGGCAAAGGTTCGAGGACAATGGCAGGAGCATTTTCAAAAAGTCCTCGGACTCGCTCGGCAAACGCAAGAATAGTCATCTCCTGCGGATTTCCAATGTTCGTCGGCAAGTGTTCGTCCGACAACATCAAGCGGTAAATTCCTTCGATGAGGTCGGAAACATAGCAAAAGCTGCGAGTCTGCTTGCCGTCTCCATAAACAGTGATGGGCTTCCCGGTTAGCGCCTGATGCACGAAGTTTGGCAGAGCGCGGCCGTCATTAAGGCGCATCCGTGGGCCGTACGTATTGAAGATTCGCACGATATGGGTGTCCACGCCATGATAGCGGTGATAAGCCATTGTCAGAGCTTCGGAAAAGCGCTTCGCTTCATCGTAAACACCGCGCGGCCCAATCGGATTCACATGGCCCCAATACTCTTCAGGCTGAGGGGAAATCTCCGGGTCGCCATAACATTCGCTCGTCGAACTCAGGAAAAACTTCGCCTTCTTCGCCAGCGCCAACCCCAGTGCGTTGTGCGTGCCCAGGGAACCAACCTTGAGAGTCTGAATGGGAAGCTTCAGGTAATCGACAGGACTCGCTGGAGAGGCAAGGTGCAGAACGTAGTCCACTGGCCCGGGCACGTCGATGTATTTAGAGACGTCGCACCGCGCGATGCGAAACTTCGGGTGATTGAGCAAATGCCCGACGTTGGAATCGACTCCCGTAACGAGATTGTCTAGAACCAGAACTTCCCAGCCCTCGGCAATCAGGCGATCGCAAAGATGCGATCCCAAGAATCCCGCCCCGCCGGTGACCACCGCTCTCATGCACCCTCCCGAAAAGCCAGCCCGTTAGTCTAGCTTGCGGCAGCTTGATTGACCACCCGCCGCGCGAAGGATACGATGCGCGCACGCGATTAGGAATCGCCCCGCTATGTCGGTCGAGAATAAATCAGCGACCAACCCGCCGAAGCATCGGCGAACACGGTGGATAGTATTTGGTCTCCTGGGGATAGTCCTACTCAGTGCGGTGATCTGTCTGCTCGGTATAGGCCGCTGGCTCGTAGCGGAAGACCCTCTTCAAAAAGCTCAGGCCATCGCCGTCCTTAGCGGACGTATGCCCATGCGAGCGATGGAAGCAGCGAAATTGTATCGTGAAGGATTCGCACCAAAAGTATGGCTGACGCATTCCGCCGAACCTGGTGCAATGCTCAAAACGATGGGGGTCTCTTACGTCGGTGAAGATATTTACAATGTGCAAGTGCTGATGCACGAGGGAGTGCCTGAGGACGCCATCCGCTTGCTTGAACCTCCCATCATCAACACAGCCGATGAACTCTCGGTCGTTTCTGAGGCACTTGAAGCAGGAAAAGGCACGAACGTGATCATCGTCACAACCAAGGTGCACACTCGCCGCGTCCGAATTCTATGGAACCGGCTCGCTGCTGGCCGCGGGCAGGCTGTTATCAGGGCTGCCTCGGATGACCCCTTCGATCCGAGGCGTTGGTGGCGCACGACTGGTGACGCCCTCGATGTTGTTCGTGAATTTCTGGGAATCTTGAATGCCTGGGCAGGATTGCCGCTTCGCCCCGCGAACTAGAAATCTAGAAGAAAAAAAACCGTTTACGGCGAGGCATTTCAAATTCATCCGGCAGCTGAGGAACATGCGGCAAGTCTCGTCCCTCGAATGCCGCCCTCGGATTCTCGACGAATAGAGCGCGGGCCTTTTCCTCGCCAAGCTGTTCTCCGACAAGGTCGAATGCGGGCTTCAGCTTTAGCGGTCGGCCACGCGTGTTATGAGCGTCGCTGGCGACGAGGTGGACCAATCCGTCCGTCATCCACCGCCAGGCGTCCTTTTGCGCTCTAGGGCCAAAGACTCCCGTGAGGGAACCTGCCGTCACTTGTATGAAGCAGCCTAACCTGACCCATTTGGCTAGCCGCTCTGTTTGCAAGCGAAGGATGGCGTTGCGTTCCGGATGTGTTACCACCGGCCTCAGTCCCAAAAGTTGAATCTCATGAAGTGTCTGGTCCATGGTGGGTGGAATGGAATATTCGTTGAACTCGACGAGCAGGTAGTCAAGCTGATTTATGCAGAAGCGGGACGCATCCTCGCGCAGCGCGTCCAGATTTTCGGCATTGAGATGAAAATCACAGCCGGTCGCCAAGATTACGCGGTCTCCAATTTTGTCCTGAAGCTCTGCTCGCAGTGCTCGCACCCGCGGGTAGTCAAACGTATATTGATGGTTCGAGTGCGGCGTAGCCACAACATGCGTAATTCCGTCGGCAATCGCGGACTCAGCCATCGCCAGTGATGTCTCCATGCTTTCCGGGCCGTCGTCGAGCCCCGGAAGGATATGACAATGCAAATCGACCATGGTCTTCGCAAACTCCTTAGCGCGCCCAAGCGGCAACGGCTTGCCACACTCCCAGCGCAAACATCAGCCCCGCAAAAACTTCTCTCATTCGCTGCGGCTGCAGCCTCTTAGCTATCCACCCGCCAAGAATGCCTCCGACAAAAACTCCCGGGATCAGAAGAAGCCCAGTTTGCCAGGAAATGTAGCCTGCCTTGGCGTACGCGAAAAACGCCAGCGCGCCTGTCGGCGGTATCAGTGCGATCAAGCTAGTCCCCTGCGCGCGATGTTGCCCAAAAGCAAAAAACAACGCCAAGAATGGAACCAGGAGAGTGCCGCCTCCGATGCCGAATAGTCCGGAAGCTACCCCGCAGAGGCACGCCGCTCCAAAAATGCCGGCGTCCCGCATCGGACCCTCAACCACCGGCTGACTCCCCACCGGTGGAGACCGGTATCCGGTGCTCCGCCTGCGGTTTTCGCCAAAGTAAGAACGCTGCCAGGATCAGAAAACAACCGAACAGCCCTTTGAGGTGGCGCGAAGCGAGTGGTACGGCGATCAATCCACCCAAATAACCACCCAGGAGCATCCCCAACGCACACAGAATTCCAGCGCGCAAATCCGCTTGGCCCTGGTTCCAGTATTCTCTCAATGCGCCAAGTCCCACGGGTGGCAAAAGAATAAAGAGTGAGGTGCCCTGAGCCAGATGCTGGTCCATGTGCAGCAGATAAACTAAAGCCGGCACCAGCACCACGCCACCGCCAATACCTAGCAAACCCACGAGCACGCCAACAGCGAGCCCAAGCAGCAGGACGATGAGAGTCATGGGTGAATTGCGGCAGCGGTTCGCGCGTTATTTCTCTCAGCAAAATACATCGGTTCTATCTTGCCGCGTCTCGGCGCGCCCCGCAACCACTCTTAAACAAGCGGTAACACTCTGAGAGCCCATGATTTTTTGTTAATGTGGAACCTGCTATATTGATGTGTCTTTGCCCAATCGGCCAGATGGCCTGTTTTATCCCCAAAAATGATTAGGAGAGCGACGTAACTCATGCCGATAGACCGGAAACCCGAATTCTTCAAAGGCGCTCAATTGAAAGTCGCCATCATTGGCTGCGGATACGTTGGGCTGCCGCTGGCCTTGCGTTTCGCAGAGGCTGGGCACAAAGTCACGGGATTCGACACCGATCCAAATAAGGTGTCGATGCTCAATGCTGGAAAGTCTTACATCGAGCACATCCCGCAAACCAAAATCCAACAGTTCGTCAACTCCAAGCACTTCAGCGCCACCACGGATTTCGCGCGCATCAAGGAAGCGGACGCCATCATTATTTGCGTACCAACGCCTCTGGATGAGCGCCGTGAACCTGATCTCAGTTATGTCGAACAGACCGCTATTTCCGTCCAGCCTCATCTCCAAAGGGGTCAGCTGGTTGTTCTCGAATCGACAACCTATCCCGGTACCACCGAGGAGCTCGTGCTCCCCATCCTCGAAAAGAGCGGCCTGCACTGTCCCATTGCTGCCGGCCCGGAAAACGAAAATATTGCGTGCGATTTCTTCCTCGCGTTCTCGCCAGAGCGCGAAGACCCCGGCAACAAACAGTTTGGCCTGGCGCAGATTCCCAAAGTCGTCGGCGGCGTAAATCCGCCGAGCGGCCGCGCCGCGCAATCGATCTACGCTCAGGTCGTCGCACGCGTCGTGCCGGTTAGCTCCACGCGAGCCGCGGAAATGGCCAAGCTCCTTGAAAATATCTTCCGTTGCGTCAACATCGCGCTCGTCAACGAGCTGAAAATGCTCAGCCTGCGCATGGGAATTGACATTTGGGAAGTGATCGACGCTGCCGCCACAAAACCGTTCGGCTTTATGCCCTTTTACCCCGGCCCGGGCCTCGGTGGACACTGTATCCCTGTCGATCCTTATTACCTTTCCTGGAAGGCGCGCGAGTTCGACTTCTCCACGCGGTTCATAGAACTGGCCGGCGAAGTCAACACCGCCATGCCCTATCACGTGGTCGACGCGGTTGCCGCGGCTCTGAACGACCACAAGAAGAGCCTCAAAGGATCAAAGCTGCTGATTCTTGGCGTAGCGTATAAGAAGGACGTCGACGATCTGCGCGAATCGCCCACTCTGAAAATCATGCAACTGCTCCAGCTGCGCGGCGCGAACCTCGAATATAACGATCCCTATTTCCCTAAGCTCCACAAAATGCGTCACTATAACTACGAGAACATGAAGTCCGTCCCGCTGAATGCGCAAACCCTGGGAAGCTACGACGGGGTCATCATTACGACGGATCACTCGAGCTACGATTACGTAGCAATCGTGGATGCCGCCAAGCTTGTTGTGGACACCCGCAACGCCACGCGCCGCGTCATGCGCCATCGCGACAAAATCGTTCTCTGCTAGGCGCCGATGGTCTCATCCGCTGAAGAGATCCGACGGCAACTCGAGGAAAGCGCTCGCGTGAAGCGAAGCTTTTCCGATGGGCTGATCTCGCGCATCGGACAATTTGCCGAAAAAAGCGCGGCGGCTCTCCGGGGCGGCGGAAAAATCGTCTTTTTTGGAAATGGCGGAAGCGCGGCTGACGCGTTACACCTCGCGGCTGAGCTTGTCGTGAGGCTGAGAACCGATCGCCGCGGCCTCGCGGCGCTTGCACTGACCACGAATCCGTCCGTGCTCACCGCAGCCGGCAACGACTACGGATTCGAGCGCATTTTCTCCCGCCAGATCGAATCGCTCGTCGCTCCGCAGGATATTCTCGTGGCCCTCTCAACCAGTGGCGCAAGCCCGAACATCGTGCGTGGTGTGGAAGCTGGCCGGGCGCGGGGCGCTTATCTGGTCGGTTTCACCGGCGAAACAGGCGGCGCACTCGCCGGCAAGGTCGATCTTCTGCTTAACGTGCCCTCGCAAGATCCGCAGCGAATCCAGGAAGCCCATATCACGATGGGCCACATCGCTTGTGCGTTGATAGAGCAGCTGGCCACAACATAGCGCCCGGCTGTGTTTGGCCGTCGCGGCATTCTTTCCTCTTCAGATTCGGAAGTCCTTCTGCAAGCCACAAACGAAGAACGAACTCTTACTTCGCGTGCACCAGCTGTACCTGTGCCGTCGCGAAGGGCATAATCGCCTCCAGCAGCACTGGCGTGCGCGCGGCGTTATTTGCGAAGTACATCGTGAAATGGGCGTCCTTCATCTCTTGCCCGTTCTCAAATACACGAATCTCAATCTTGGAGGATTTGTAGCTTCCCGCAGGCACGGTCACCGCCTCGCCCGCGCTGACGAGCTTCGCCCTGACGTCATACAATTTGTGCCCATCGTAGACAGGGCATCGAACTTCCGCTGTCTTCGTCCAATCCACATTTCGCAAGAATTGCAGCATGCCGAGTGGGTCTCGCGTGCCAGGAAGGACCCGTGTTTCGGTGGCCTCGGGAGGCGCCGGCTCTCTTCCTGTGGCCGTCATCCGCTGGATGGAATCCACTTTCTGCCCACGTTCACTCAGGTGCATTTCGTACTGCAGGCTGGTCATCGTCGCGGCATCGCTGTACGAATCAAATTGGTCGTCCAGCTCGAAGACCATGCGCAGGGGGCTTTCCGTGTGTGCAAACGCCTGGAGATGCCACGCGTTCTTGCCGAAAAAATCCTTGTGTTCGCCCACCTGCAATTTCAGAGTGGCCACATTGTTCAGGCTCGAGACATTCGCTGTGTAATCCAGCACTTCGCCCCCTCGCAAGGGTAGTCCGGGACCTGCCGCGGGCTCCCCATTCCTGTTAGGGCTCGAAGCAGCAGGAGTGCTTGTCGGCGCAATGGCGGGAAGCTCCGTCGCCGGGGTGATCATCGGCTCGGAGGCGCGCGCGGAAGCCCAGGCGCGCGCCAGTCCCGCGTTTCTCTCCCTCATCCAGTAGTAGCCCCCCGCTGCGCATCCAAGCGCCAGCAGGCCGGCGATGCCAATGACTTTTCGGTAGCTCATGCTCTTTGTGTGACCTGCACGGGAAACAGTCCCTTTGCCTTTTGGCCTTCCGTCGTACAATACGAATTCGTTCGCGATAGCCCGGCAAAGTCCGCCGAACGCTACCCGCAAACTCTGAGGTTACCAAAACGCGGGGCCCGCGTCTTTGCCGGCGCCGCGTTAAATGACCGAGACGGCACTGCGCCGCTCTCGGACCTCGAATCGAGGGAGGAATTCCTGAATGCGCTACGTCGTCACGGGCGGCGCCGGTTTCATCGGCTCGAACACGGTAGACGAACTCGTGCGGCGCGGCCACAGCGTGGTTGTGCTCGACGACCTTTCGTCCGGCAAGGAAGATAACCTTGTCGAAGTCCGCAACAAGATCACTTTCATAAAGGGTAGTATCACGGACATCGAAGTCGTTCGCAAGGCCATGCACGAGGCCGAATACGTTCTGCACCTCGCGGCGCGTACTTCGGTCCCGCGCTCCGTCAAAGATCCCATCGAAACAAACAAAATAAACATCGATGGAACTCTAAATGTCCTCGTCGCCGCGCGTGACGCAAAGGTGAAACGCGTCGTTTTCGCCGCTTCTTCCTCTGCTTACGGCGAGACCCCCACGCTTCCCAAAGTCGAAACCATGCCCCCGGCGCCCATTTCGCCCTACGGCGTCACTAAGTTCGTTGGCGAGCTTTACGCGCAAACGTTTGGCCGCTGCTATGGCCTGGAAAATGTCTCACTTCGCTACTTCAACATTTTCGGCCCTCGCCAGGATCCCGGCTCGCCTTATTCCGGCGTCTTGGCGAAATTCTGCACGTCCTTTCTGGAAGAAACACAACCCATCATGTTTGGCGATGGCGAACAATCCCGCGATTTCACTTTCGTCGAGAACGCCGTGCAAGCTAATCTCCTCGCCTGCGAAGCCCCCAACGTTTCCGGCAAAACTTTCAACGTCGGCACCGGCGCCCGTTTTACCTTAAATCAGACAGTTCAGTTGCTTGCAAAGATTTCCGGCAAGACACTCGTAGCGAAGTACGAGCCGCCGCGCGACGGCGACATTCGCGATTCGCAAGCCGACATTACGCAAGCGCGCGAATATCTCGGCTACGATCCGCAAGTTACTTTCGAAGAAGGTCTCAGCCGTACGTTTGAGTGGTACCGTTCCACGCAAACCAAGCCGGAAGCAAAATCCAAAGAGTGAGCCATCGTCGCGAGGCATTAGGGGCACGATACATCGTGCCCTCTTTCTTTACCCACTTCCTCTTGTAGGGGCGCAGCACGCTCCGCCCCAGCTTCCAGCCCAGCGCCCTACGGATTCACCGTCTTCCCATAGCTCAACGGCTCTCCCACCTTCGGCTTGTCGAAGTTCCAGAAGTACAAAGGTTCGAGCTTTTTCTGCTCCGGCCAAACCTGATCCAGCGTATCGCCTTCAAACAGTTCGCCATTTTTCATAACCCAGTGAACGGTATTCGTATTGTGGATGTCATCGAGCGGACTCTTATCCAGAATGACCAAATCGGCCAGCTTTCCCACCTCGATCGAACCGAGGTCCTGCGGCCGCCCGATGATTCTGGACCCATTCAGCGTGGCGCACCGCAGTACCTCGAGCGGCGTCATTCCTCCGCTTGCGAACATCCACATCTCCCAGTGATACCCCAGCCCCTGCAACTGCCCATGGCTGCCCACTCCAACAAGACCACCAGCTCTCGAGAGCTTGGCCATCTGAGCAGCCAGTTTCGGGAATGCGTACTCGTCAGTGCGGAACCAAGCCGGCCGCCGGTTGGTCCTTTCATCGATAAGATTGTGCGGTATGAAATGGTTGAGCTTTGCGTTGTCGTGCACTTTGGTATTCTCGAACCAATATTCCTGGCCAAACGGGCCGCCGTAATTCACGATCAGCGTGGGAGTTTCCGCAATCCCCGATTGCGCAAACATTTGAAGCACATCTTTGAACAGCGGGGTGATCGGAAGCGTGTGCTCGTTGCCGTGAAAACCGTCGATGACGTGCGTCAGATTGAGCTTCAGGTCCAGCGCGCCTTCCGTCGTCGGCATCATTTCCAATTCCTTTGACGCCATCACCATGAACTGCCGCTGCCTGCGGTTACCAACAACGTAACTCTTGATGTTGTGTGTGCCGTAATACTTTCTGTACTTGGTCAGCACGCCTTTTACTTCTTCCATCGACTGAAAATTGTTATCGGAGAAAACGCCGGGCCCCGTGGAAAACGCGCGCAGCCCGAGAATATCTCCGCTGTCGACCAAGTCTTGATAGGCAAACATGTCGTTCGTGCCGGTTTGCACGTCGAGACCGGCGGTCACACCATACGCCAGGTTCGCGAGAAACGCCCAGTTCTGCGTGTCCAGGATGCCGCGGCGAATTTCGGTCCAGTGCGCATGAGTGTCGATAAAGCCAGGCACGATCGTTTTCCCGGCCACGTCGAACACCTTGGCCCCGGCTGGAACCGCGCCCTTTGGTCCAACGCTCTTGATGCGGTTATCTTCGACCACAATGTCGGCGTTCTTCAGGACTTCATCGCCTTTCATCGTCACCACCGTCGCGCCCCGCAGCACAATCGTCCCCTTCGGAGTTTTCCTCGGGACTTCCAGATTGACGGCGATCTCCTGGACGTTCTTGTCCTCTTCCTTCAGCTTCTTCTCTTCTTTTTTCTCGTCCTTCTTTTCGTCCTTGCTGGCATCCGCCGGTTGCGCCGCGGCGTCTTTCTTGTCGCCGTCCTTCTTCTCCTCTTCCTTCGGCGGCTCAAACGAAATAGCGCTCAGCGGCTCGCGGAAGAGGCTGGCCCCGACGGCCCACGTGATGGTTTTTCCGTCATCGGCCCAATTGAAATAATCGGCTCCGATATCTGTCAATCGCTTCGCGGGAACAGACGGCGATGTAACAACCACCGTGGGTGCTTCGCCGCCCACCACTGGCACGGCAGTCACATAGAGCTGATTCATCACCTGAGCCAGCACCCAGTTTCCGTCGGGACTCACCTTTACATCGTCCGCGGCGACAGGCTCCTCCGCGGAAAAACTGCCTTGCCCTTTTACCTGAATGTGCGTGCGGCGATCCGTGCCGTCAAAGCGGAGCGAGACAAGTCCCTGCGGCGTGTAGATGTAAATCCTGTCCTTTTCATGGGTGAAGTGTGGCGAGCCCGCCCCGCGCGCAGGTAAAATCAAATTCGCGTCGCCGCCTCCCGCTGGAATCCAGACGAGATCGGCGTTTTGCGTCTGCCCGGAATCGAACTCTACGTTCTCGCGGTCATACGCATTTCCGCGAAGTGCCACGATCTTGGTTCCATCTGGTGACCAAACCGGATTGCTATATAACGCAGCCGATGTCGACAACTGCTGCGGCGTTCCACCCGCTGCCGAAACTTTCCAAAGCTGTCCTCCCGCACTCGACCACGTCACATAAGCGATGGATTTTCCGTCTGGCGACCACGCGGGCTGAAACTCGCGCGCATTTCCGCTCGTCAAGCGCTGTGGCTTGCCACTCGGAATATCCATGATGTAGAGGTGCGTCATCGCGGAAAACACCGTCTTCTTGCCGTCCGGCGACTCCACCGGGCCCTGGATCAATCGCACCTTTACAGGACCTTCCTCGACTCTCTGCGGAAAATCTAGCTTTGGCCCCAGCTCTTGCGACACTTGCGCCGTAAACGGAATCACGTTCTCGGCGCCCGTCGCGATGTTCAGCCGCCGGATTTTTCCATCCTGGTTGTAGACGATTTCCTTGCCGTTCGGAAGAAACGCGTATCCCGGAAAAAGATCGCGCGTAAAACGAGACTCCTGGTCATCGCGCGTGATGGGATATCTAACCCAGCGATCTTCCCCCGTTTGCAGATTGCGCAAACGCAGCCCACTCTCCGTTTCATACCGTGTTACATAGAGAAGCTGTGTGCCATCCGGCGAAAGCACCGGCCGGAAACTGCTCTTGGCCTGTTCGAACAAGATATCCTCGTCGCCAGTCTTGCGGTCTCGCCGTGCCACTTGCCATAGTGGAAATTGCGCGTTGTACTCGAAGCCGCCGCTGCGCTTCGCATAATAGAGATATTTGCCGTCCGGAGAAGCCACGACTCCGATAGCATTCCCACGCTCGCGCCGCGGGGTCGTTGGCGTCGGCTTGGCTTTGGTGATTTGCACGCCGGAACCGCCATCTACGTGGTACATCCACACTTCGAACGTCGTGATGCCGAACCCGGCCTTCGATACAAAAATGTAGTTGCCGTCCGGCGACCAGCTCGGCGAAGCAAACTCATTATTGGGGTCCTTGGAAACCTGTTTCACACCGCTGCCATCCGGATGCATGATCCAGATGTTCTCGCCGCCTTCGCGGTCAGAAATGAACGCTACCCACTTTCCATCGGGCGAGAACTTCGGCTGGCTGTCAAACGCCATCCCGCCATCGACCAGCTTCGCTATTCCGCCTTCGATCGGCAGCGTGTAGATGTCCCCGACCAATTCGAAGACGATGGTCTTGCCATCCGGCGAAACGTCCAGGGAGAGCCAAGTCCCCTCGTCGGTTGTGAACTCGATCTTTCGCGTAGGCTTTAGCGGCAACCCTTTCTTCTCGTCCTTTTTCTCGCCTTTCTTTTCGTCTTTCTTATCCTGGCTATCCTGGGCCGCGGCGTCCTGAGACTTCGCCTGAACGGGCCCTCCAAATCCTCCGAGAATCACCGCCGTTGCTGCAAACAACGCGGCCAAGCCGCGCAGGCTGAGATGCTTCGCGTCCATGCTCTTCCCTCCGTTTTTTTTCAAAATCGTTCGACTAATCCCAACCTACGGCTCGTCCCCTTCTTCAGCTCCACCCCTGCCAGGCCGTTGCGGCGGTGTGGGCACAATGTGCGGTATTCCAGCGTCATTCATCTTTTTATTGAGCGCCGGCAAGTCCTCTTCCGCAATTTTCTTCACTTTCGCCGAAGCTTCGCTGACAAGTGGCGTTACTTCCGCGAGTTTCTCCTTTTGTTGCCCTCCCGGGGCTTCCCAGAAGCCATCCAGTTCTCGCAGCAAACTTTGCACTTGCAGTGGCAACGGCTGGGGTTTCCATTCGAATGGCGGCCCTGCATTTCCGAGTCCTTGTTGCTCGCGCACGTACTTCTCCGCCACCGCGTCCACATTTTTCTGCAGCTCCTCGGCAGCTTTTTGTATCTCCGCCGGAATTTTTGGCGCATCCGGCTTGTCGGCATCCTTCTTCCATTGCTCTCTGGCCGTCTTCAGCCCCTCTTTGATGCCTTCAATTGTTTTGCGGTCTTTATCCGCTGTCTTGGCCATTACATAGAGCTGTTGGATGGCTTCGCTTCTCGCCGCGCGGTCCGCCGGCGACATTTGCATTCGCGGATCGTCTTCCACCACGACCTCTTGCGTCCCCTCTTTGCTTCCCGCCTTGATTTTGATGGTGTACTTGCCGGGCTCGACGAGAGGGCCACGCGGCCCAAAATCGAATCCGGCTGCGGCAGCCTCAAGTTGTTCTGGCGTTGGCACTGCGGGCGAATTCCACCGCAAATCCCAGTTCGTGCGGTTTACTCCTGCCTTGCCAGGTCCATCGAGTTCCCGCACCAACTTGCCGTCCTTGTCGTACACGCTGATCTTTGTCTTGCCCTCTTTGTCAGCAGCGGTTGCAGCTTTTGGTTTTTGATCGGTCGTTGCGGTTTCCTTCTTTTCCTGCTCTTTCTGTTTGCTTGCATCCGCTTCTTTTTGCTTTTCTGCGTCTTTATCTTTTTCTTTGTCGTCCTTGGCCGTCTTCGGCGGTTCAGGTGGCAAAGCTTCCTTTAAGTAGTAATTCAAAATCGCGCCATACGGCGGATTCTTGCCTGTAAACATCTTTTGCCCGGCGCTCCACCTGCGCTCCCGCAAATCCCACACCGTCGCAGTCCGCGGCGCAAAAAACGTCAAATCAGAATTTGCCACGCCGGCGTCGAACTTCTCGATCGGCGTCATGTCATCGAAAATCCAGATCGACCGCCCATGGGTCGCAAGCACCAAATCGTTCTGCTGCGCTTGGATCTCAATGTCATCCACCGGAACAGTCGGAAAATTGTTCTTCAGTGCCGTCCAATTAGCGCCGTGGTCCCACGACACCCACAGCCCAAACTCCGTCCCCGCGAAGAGCAAGTTCGCACTCCGGGGATGCTCTCGCACCACGTGCACGCTTCCCGCCGAATCCGGAATTCCGTTGCGAATCGACTTCCAAGTCTCTCCATAATCTGACGTCTGAAATAGGTAGACGTTATAGTCGTCAGTGCGGTGTCCATCAAACGTCACAAACGCCGCCCCCTCCGCGTACTTCGACGCCACCACGCGCGTCACATAAGTCCCCTTGGGCACTCCAGGTACGCGCAACGCCACGTTCTTCCACGTTTTCCCGCCGTCGCGCGACACTTGCACATTGCCGTCGTCCGTTCCCACCCACAACACGTTCGGCGTCAGTGGCGATTCGCTCAAAGTTGTAATCGTCGGGTACTCTTCGACGCCATCGTGCCGCGACAACGTACTCTTGTCCGGCGTCTTCCCAAAAATTTGCAGCTTATTACGGTCCACGTCCGTAGTCAGATCACCACCCAACCGCGTCCACGAATCACCGCGGTCCGTCGACTTGAACAAATAATTTCCACCGTAATAAATCGTCTTGTGATCGTGCGCCGAAACTTCCACCGGCGAGTTCCACTGGAATCTGTAATGCGGTTCCCCGGCCCTCGCTTCAGGCATGATTTCCCGCTGCTGCGAGGTATGTTCGTCGCGCCGCGAAAGGTGGCCGTCCTGTGATTCCGTATAAACGATCCACGGCTCCGCGTAGTCGATTCGCGCATAAAATCCGTCGCCGCCAGGCATCAGCGTCCAGTCTGAGTTGATAATGCCGTCTCGCGTCGAAGACATGCTCGGCCCGCACCAGCTTCCGTTGTCCTGCAAGCCGCCGCAGATTTTGTAAGGTCTTTCGTTGTCCAGCCCAACCTCATAAAACTGCCCGATCGCGATCGTGTTGATAAAGTCCCAAGTCCGTCCGTTGTCATAGCTCCAGTGAATTCCACCATCCGATCCTGTAATGACGTGATTCGAATCCGCCGGATCGATCCACATCGCGTGAAAATCTCCGTGTATGCCCTTCACTCGCTGCGTCGAAAACGTCTTTCCTCCGTCCTCCGAATAAAACATCTGTGCGCCAAGCTCCCAGATTCGCAGGTCATTGTTGGGGTCGATCCGAATCTGGCTGTAATACGAAGGACGCGGATTCGTATCCCCCATCTTCTTCCAGGTCTCGCCCTTGTCCTCGCTGCGATAGGTTCCGCCTTTTTCATGCTGCACGATGGCATACACGATATTCGGATCCTTCCGGTAAATATCCAGCCCGATTCGCCCGGTGTCGCCGCCGTTTTCGTAAGGCAGCCCTTTCACCAATTTCTTCCAGGTCGCTCCGCCGTCCACGGTCTTGTAAATCGCGCTATCAGGTCCACCGCCGTTAAATCCAAACGGAGTCCGCCGCCGCTCATACGCCGCCGCATAAAGCGTATCCGGGCTTTCCGGGTCCATCGCGATATCGCTCACGCCTGTGTCGTCATTGATTTTCAACACTTGATTCCACGTCTTCCCGCCATCCGTCGTCTTGTAAACACCGCGCTCCGGGTTCGGCCCCCACAAATGTCCCAGCGCCGCCGCGTACACGACCT
>Ga0207136_1082_pt1 | contig 19978 bp, 25 predicted proteins | sample Alteio_BWMinHeat_8_FD_153552 | JGI IMG/M metagenome (GOLD analysis project Ga0207136, IMG submission 153552) | Enriched cells from forest soil in Barre Woods Harvard Forest LTER site, Petersham, Massachusetts, United States -... | ecosystem: Environmental > Terrestrial > Soil > Temperate forest >...
CAGACTCGAAAAGGGTTCTGTTCGTTTCAGTTTTTCGTTGCTTCCCGCTGTCGGCAAGAAATCGCCATAGCGCTCATTGACCCGGCCAATTCTGAATGAGTGTCAGATGACGCCGGTCTGCATCTCTGCTTGCCATTGGAAGCAGAGAAGGTAGCCATCAGGATCAGTAAGATACAACTGCTTCATGCCATACGGCGCGATCTTTGGCTCCTTTGCCTTGATCCCTTTTTCCCGCAAGTGGGCGTAGGCCCCCTCTACGTCGGGACATCCGAAATAGAGGGCGGCGTCTTGGTGTGCGGCAATACGCGTCGGATCAGGAACCGACGGACGCTCATCTTCATCGTAGGCTGTATTCAGCATGAGTTCCGCGCCATCTAACCGGAGCAGCGCCCAGTCGAAACGCGGCGCAGGCTTTCCATCTGTACCGACGACTTCGAAGCCTAGGCCATCGCAGTAGAACTTGATCGAGGTCGGCATGTCGAACACTGAAAGCAGGGGAGCTAGGCCACGAACATCAATCGCCATCTGATCCTCCAACTTTGATGAATGGCTTGATCTCAATGCGAGAGACCGCCATTTCGCTGGTAATCTCGGGCGTAAGGAAAGGAGAATACATGAAATTAGCTTCCGGTTCCACTCACAGCGTTCAATGGGAGTTACGAAGTAGTCGAAAAACACAAGCGCCCGGTTGCCTGTCAAGCCCACAATTCATTCAGGTAGTGTCCTAACAGAGTGTTGCTTGGCTTAGGGAGCTAATATCTGCTCGAACTCAATAAGCAATTGCTCGTGCTGATCGGTATGTATTGGAGCTTTGCTATGAAATCGTTTCTGGGCGTATTCAGTACCATTCTGTCGTTCTACCGTGAGCCCCGCCAGTTTAAGCCGCGCTCGCAGGGGGTCATTGCCAAATCCTAGCCCACACCCCCGAATCAGTTGATACGACCGGACCGCATCGCTGGACATCGTCAGTTCTTCTAAATCGAATACTTCCTCGATATCTCGATACAGTGAAATCAGTTCGGCACGGGCCGGTTTGAAGGTCCGTCTCGGTAAGCTTCGCCTCAACCAGTAGGTCGCCAAGTTTCATGTCGATCTCTGTGCGGTCTGTTTTGCCGCTGCGCAGGGGAATCCCCGGAATGAATCCAAACTGTGGTATCGACCCGGAAGCAACTCCCAAGACGGAACGAAGCAGTCGAGTTTCGCTGGCATCTCACGTTAGACACACCATCACCGCGACCGGGGTTGTGTCTCACGCCAAAATGCACAACATGAAGGAAGGTGCCAAAGATATGGGGAAGGATAGCGGTTTAAAAAAAGACGTCTCTGAGCATGGGCACATGACAATTACACGTGCAAAAATGGTCAGCGACTCCTGCGGAGAGTAAGCAGGCGTTATTTTCAATCTTGCTGCGGGGTGGGAATGACTCCGCCCCCTTTTCTTGCTTGTGGCATTGTTCCGCGCTCATCTCGCCGGGCACGTTCGGCGTGGTTGGTGAGGGGTCAACAGAGTCCTCGGGAGGTTCGATGAGATGGCAATTCAACTCGTCGGAGCAGAAGTCTTATCTATTGGTCAAGCGATTCGCTTCCTCGATCAGCCTTTTCAGGTCCTTCAAAAGCGTCAGCCTGAACGCTGGATCGCGGGTCTCATTGAGACGCGAGACCGTGTCTTCTAGATCACGTTGAATGACAGCAAATTCGCGTGGTTGTGACTGCGAAGGGCTGGACACAATCTGAAGGTTGCCACGGTGGGTTGTTCGACACAATACAGCGTCCCACCTAGCACAACCGTGCCATATCCGGCGCTCTAGTTATCGTCAATGAGTGTCACGGCGAGGTTCGCCAACAATCCGGGCTGCAAAGCAGTCGCGAAAGGTGGGGTACCTTCGTAATTGGGAATCAACCGTATTGAATCGGCGGCGCGTCCTGGCCAAGAATACCCGTTAGCTCGGGGAGTTAGTCCTCAGGCAAACTTTCTTTGGGGTTATCAATGATCGCGAACGAGCCCTCTCTCACATTGATTAATGCGTTCTTTGACTCTGAAACGCGTAATGTCTTGTACGTCCCGCTAGCGGCCGTGGTTCTGGGGGCTTTGTCACAAGTGGAAACTGCCATTGAGCTGGCAGACCGAGTTTGCGATCAGTATTTCCAATTCGCTAGCGACGGCTCCTAAAAGTCTTGACGAGTGCAGTGGCAAAGGGCCGATTGGCTTTCCCGGCGAACTGCTCTATGCGGATACAACGGGGCTTCGAGTGCCGATACTAATAGCGCGAGCAAAGAAACAGACCGCGGGTTTCCGCGGTCGCTGATTCATGAGGCGAAGGGTCTGGCGCATGCGTTCACTCGAGACGATGCTGAGGAAAGGGGACTGTTCAAGCTGTACTTCGAGACCTTGCCGGAGCGTGTCGTCAAACACCGCATCGTCCGTCGTACCCGGGGTTTTGAGCGCACCAATCACTTCCGAGTAGCCCGTGGTTCTGGCCGACTCCCGAGAGGCACGCCAACCGCAAATTTTCACAGTCCAATTCGCAGTGACCTTATTCTACATTCTACCCAGGCGTGTTTATTCCCCTCTTGAGCATTTCAATGGCTTTCCCTAATCGCTTCAATCGCGTCTCTTCCTTCTTGGCCTCGGTAATCCAGCGGCAGTACTCTTTCCGGTGGGTGTAACTTAGTTTTTCGAAAATTGGTAGCAGCCCTTCTTTCTTGACCAACTTTTCAAATTGAGCGGGCACTCCCACGATTCTTGCCTCTTCATCTCTCCAAACAATGACTTCAATCGTATCGCCGGAACCTTTCCCAATTTCCTCGCGAATGGATTTTGGCACTCCCAGCAAATGGAGGGGATTGCGGTACTTGATCAGTGAACCGGTATAGGCAACACCATTGAAGGTCGCCTTTACAGGCACCTTTCCTTGGGTGGCGAATTCCTTCGCTGTATCATACGGAAAAAGGACATAAGCCCCCCCGCCGTCGCCCGCCTCGATTTTTCCCTTGAATTTGTATTTCTTCATCGTTTCTGCCCTTGTCACTCGGAATTAAACCACTTTCCCTGGCAGAGACGCTACCCATCATTACTCAGGGTTTGTCGGTTCTACTTGCGCGGTCGCGCCTTCCGCCGATTCGCGGGTACACCCCTTCGGCTCCTCGTTACGGGCTTCCTTGTGTTGACTGTCTCAAACAAATGCCGAATGCCATGTTCCAACAGTCCGACAGCCCTCTCCAAGGCGCCGAGTTGCCCAACCCGCACTATCGCGACGGACATGTGCAAGTCAAATGATGGGGGGCGCAACACTTCAACCGTGTCGAGAGCATTGTTACTGGCAATAAAGCGCGCTGGCAGCAGCCCGACTCCATAGCCTGACTGAACGAACGCCAGCTGCAGATGCATGTTGTGGATTTCAGCCGCAATCATGGGACTTAAGCCGGCAAGGCCCATCAGGTCGATGAGGCCTGCCCGAAGGAAGCATCCGGGCGGATTGAGCACCCAGGGTGCTCGGCCTAAGCTTTTCCAATCGCCGTCGACGTCGCCTGCGGCGCTTTGAACGATCTCCACGCGGTCCGTCGCGACGATATTCGTCAGAAGTGGTGGAGGCGCGGTTTTACCTTCAGGTAAAGGCACGACTGCAACATCGAGCTCAGCCGCGATCAGCCGGTTAAATAATTCGGGCGTGCGCTCGCTCAACAGCAGCAGCCTGACCTTGGGGTATGTTTCAGTCAGCGCCCGAATAGGTTCAACAAGCGTTCCCTCGGCGAGGGGATGCGCGAGCCCGATGCGCAAGAGGCCGTGAGGTTCAGCGTCGCGCGACGCCAGAGACTTCAGCGCCTCCGTCCGCTGCAACAGATCTCGTGCTTGTTCAAGCACCTTGGAGCCCAGCGAGTTCAGACGCGGCGGCTTTACTGAGCGGTCGAGCAACTCAGCACCCAATGCAGCCTCCAGCCTCTGCAGTTGCCGGGTTATAGCGGATGGTGTCCGGAATAGACGATTGGCTGCACCGGCAATGGACCCGGCCTGGGCAAACTCTACGAGCGTGTGTAAATCGTCGAGCACGGGAGCCTTCTAAAGTACTCCTAAAACGTCCTCTCAACCAATAGCAGAATCGTGCGGACACAGCAACATCATTGTGAGAATAATGAACTTGTGGAATTGTCAGTTCTCCGTTACAACCGGTGAGTGGAGGTAGCGTGAACAGATCAGTGTGTAGAGTGATGGTGGACGTTGCCGGCCTGGCGGTGCTCGGGGTGAACGCAACGCTGGCCGGCGCACAAACCGTCGAAGCGAAGCCGGCGCCGTCCCCGGCGGCGCAGATCAGCGAAATTCCTGACAAGTTCGTCATGCCCGAGGCTCAAAAAGATTACCTCAAGCGCATCGAAATGATTCCGATGCGAGATGGCGTGAGGCTTTACACCGTCATCATCGTCCCGAAGGGTGCCAAGGACGCCCCGATCGTCCTGACACGCACGCCGGCCAACGTCCAGATACGCGTCTCGAATAACAATCCCTCTATGGAGGCGCTACTGCCTGTGGCCGACACCGACTTCGCCCGCGCCGGCTATATCCGCGTGTTTCAGGACATTCGCGGTAAATACGGTTCCGAGGGCGCTTTCGAGCTGACACGCCCGCCACGCGGACCGCTGAACGCAACCGACACCGACGAGACCACCGATGCCTGGGACACCATGGACTGGCTGGTCAAGAACGTCTCGCAGTCCAATGGCAAGGTCGGTATGTTTGGCGCATCAACCGATGGCTTCACGGTGGCCATGGCGCTTCTCGATCCGCACCCGGCGCTCAAGGCCGCCGTGTCTGAAAATCCGAAGATCGACAATTGGATGGGAGATGATTGGTATCACTACGGTGCCTTTCGTCAGCCGTATCTGGACTACTTTGCTTCGGAAACCGCACAACGCGGCGCGGGCTCGGAGGTTCCCCGCGCAGCCTACGATGATTACGAGGTGTTTCTGAACGCCGGTTCGGCGGGTGCGTTTGCGCTAGCCAACGGCTTCGATCAGCTCGGTTGGTGGAAAAAGGTGGCGGCACATCCCGCCTACGATGCATTCTGGCAGGGGTACGCGCTGGATCGGCAACTGGCTGCGCGCCCCTCTCAGGTACCGACGCTATGGGTACAGGGTTTGTGGAACCAGGAAACCATGTGGGGCGCGACTCACGCGTGGCTGTCGCTCAAATCGGTGGGACACGAATCGAACAACTGGTTGGTGCTCGGCCCCTGGTATTCCAGTCAGGAGAATCACTTCGGCTGGAACATCGGGGCATTCAAGTGGCCCGAAGATACCGCCGAACAGTTCCGGCACTCCATGGTAATGCCGTTCTTCAATCAATACCTGAGGAATGGTCCTCCGGCAAATCTCGCCCGGGCCACGATCTACAGTCCGGCGGAAAAACGCTGGCAACGCTTCGATACCTGGCCGAGCGCCTGCGAACGCGGCTGCACGTACCCGTTAAAAGCGCTTTACCTGCAGGCCGATTTCAAACTCTCGTTCGAAGCATCGACCGGCTTGCGCGAGGGCGATTCCTACGTGTCCGATCCTTCGAAGCCAGTTCCCTACGTGCCGCGACCGCTGCAATTCTCGGATGATGACGCCTGGCGCACCTTGCTGGTACGCGATCAGCGTTTTGTAGATGGGCGCCCGGACGTGCTGACTTATGTGACTGAAGCGTTGTCGGCTCCGCTGAAGATCGAGGGAGCGCCAATTGCAGACCTTGTCGCGACCACCACCGGCACGGATGAGGACTTCGTGGTCAAGTTGATCGACGTCTATCCACCGCAATATCCGCTGCAACCTGAACTCGGTGGCTATGAGCTGCCGATCGGTATCGACATTTTCCGCGGCCGCTATCGAACAAACTTCGAGCATCCGTCACCTATACCAGCGAACAAAGCGCAGCGTTATCGCTTCGCGCTACCGAATCAGAACTATGTGTTCCTGCCCGGCCACCGCATCATGGTACAGATCCAGTCAACGCTATTTCCGCTCTATGACCGCAATCCACAGACATTCGTCGACAATCCACTGTTTCCGAAACCGGAGGACTTCCGAAAAGCGACGATTACGTTACTGCGGTCGGCGGATGCGGCGAGCGCCGTGTGGATGCCCGTCGTGCCTTATGAACCAGGGCCTGACAATTAATCTCAGTGCGCAAATACAAGCGCGAGGTTCTGAGATCTGCTCAGATGCGGACACGGCGTGCAAGGCGCGGTATGAGCCTGCCTCTCGATCGAGGCGCTCCCGCACCGCAGACGCTCGAAGTTCAGGAGGCAAGCTTACATGGCATCGTCAGACCCGAAGGGAGCCACTATGAAAGTTATCGAGGTGCCGGCGTCATTCGACCTCCGGGATATTAGGCCAGTAGAGCGGCCCGAGTTGCCTGACCCTGGACCGGGGCAGGTTCTCATTCGAATGGACGCCGTCTCTCTGAATTTTCGGGATCTACTGGTCGCCCAAGGCCATGACCGTTGGCTACCGCCAACTGGGCGCATTCCAGTCTCCGATGGCGTAGGTGTCGTGCTGGCAGTTGGCCCGGGCGTAAACAGAGTCAGCGTCGGTCAGCGGGTCATTACGACGATTTTGCCGAAATGGATCTCAGGCCCGCTCACCGTACAGAAGCGTGAGGGTGGCTTAGGAGGTGCCGCGGCTGACGGGGTCTTGGCCGAGCGAATCCTGCTTGATGCAACTGCCGTGGTTCCAGCGCCGGACTATCTGACAGACGTCGAGGCTGCGACCCTTCCATGTGCGGCGCTGACCGCGTGGCACGCGCTCACCCGCGCCGGATCGTTAAGGCCGGATTCGACAGTCCTTGTGGAAGGTACCGGCGGCGTATCGCTTTTCGCCCTTCAGATCGCCGCTTCAGCGGGTGCGAAGGTCATCGCGACTTCCAGTACGGAGGCCAAGCTTGATCGCTTGCGCGAGTTGGGCGCCGCTGCGACGGTCAACTATCTGAGACGACCCAGCTGGGGTGTGGAAGTCGTAGATCTGACAGACGGCCAAGGCGTCGATCACGCCATCGACATAGGCGGCGCAACCACTCTTGAACAATCCATATCGTCTGTGTCCATGGAGGGTGTCGTGAGCGTTGTGGGCCTCGTCGGCGGATTGAGGACGGAGATCAACCTGGCTGAGATCTTTCAGAAGAACTTGCGGCTCGACGGAATCGAGACGGGATCTCGGTCGATGTTAGAAGACCTTGTTCGTTGGTTTGACCTCAAACGGCTTCATCCCATCATCGATAGAACCTTTCCATTTCAGGATTCAAATGCGGCCTTCCTGCACCTTAAGGCGGGCGGACACATCGGCAAAGTCTGCGTGGTGATGTAGCTGTCCGAGTTGACGTCTGAACAACATGCGAGAGCGGGCCGTGCAGGCACATCTGTGCCAAGGCAACACCGAGCGTGGTCCCAACAGCTTGGTGGTCGCCTGCCAGCTTCAGTGCTCGTTGCAACACGGCCAATTCGGACGGTTTGGATGCAAGAAGGCGTTTACGGTTATAGCGGATGGTGTCCGGAATAGACGATCGGCTGGACCGGCGATGGACCCAGCCTGGGCAAACTCTACGAGGTAGAGAAAATGCTGGACAAGGATCGAGACTGCATGAAGGCTCTGTTAATACCCGAAGGGCGCTTGATGTTCGTTTCAAGCGCCGCGGACGGTGCGCCAACCTATAGGATCGAGACCTTGGACGATTGGATTGCCCGCATCAAAGCCCGTGGCCACGCCGTGTTGGAAGAAAAGCAGCTGAAATTTCACATTGAGCGCTACGGCAACATCGCGCACTTATGGAGCAGCTACACGCTGCAAAGCGATGGCAAGCAAGTCGCGCGCGGCATCAACAGCATTCAAGCGATCAAAGAAGCCGGCGGATGGCGAGTTACGGGCATCCTGGTGCAGGCCGAGTCGGTCACTGTGCCGCTGCCCAAGGAATATCTGCCGTAAAGTAGGCAAGCTAAGAGCCGTGAAACGGCAGCGGTCGACTTATCGCAACAACGAAAGTGCCTCCTGGCAACACTGTTTGTGCCTAAAAGCTGGGCAGAGGAACGTAATCAAGCCCGACAGAGTGTGAAGTCGTGGAGGTGTAGTCCGGGATTGCATCCCGCGAATGAGAGCAAGGTTGCAGGAGGGCGCATGAGAACCCTAATCGTGGGTATTGGAGCACTGGGCGGACTGATTGCTGCCCGACTGCGGGCGGCCGGATCACCCGTTTGGCTGGCGGCCCGGAACGCCGAATCGGCAGCGAAGCTGAAGGCATCCGGGCTACGGGTGACTGGTGTGGGAGGCGCAGTGTCGATCGAGGCCGTGGAGGTCGCCCCCGCAGACGAGTATCTTACCGGCAGCAGATTCGATCTGATCGTTCTGGCTACCAAGGCTCACGACGCCATCGAGGTGGCGTCAAAGTTGTCTGGGCTGCTCGAACCGGGTGGCACCCTGCTGCCGATCCAGAACGGCGGTGTGCCCAGATGCTCGGGGACCGACTCGGGGAATGCGTGCTGGGAGGTCTGTCTAATCTTGGCGCGACCATGACTGAACCGGGTATTTACGAGCAGCGCAACGCGGGTCATCTACTGATCGGAGAACTTGCAGGTGGCGAAAGCAAGCGGGCGGAGCGAGTTCGTCAATGGCTTGGCCGCGCGGTGGAGCTAAGGGTCACGCCAAATCTTCGCGGGGCTGTCTGGTCGAAGCTCCTGCAGAGAAGAGTGCTAACTTGACAAAATATAACCCATAACATGGATTACACAGAGAATGAGGAGAATAACATGCGCATTGGTTCGGTTTCGCATTCCTTGCTGATGTTGATCGCTGGCGGCACGGCCTTCCTGATACTGGCTGCGGGACCTGCGCAGGCTGTGCCGTGCGGGCAGTCCGATCTGGTGGAGTTCGAGAAGATGACCTGGGTGGAAGTGAAGTGCGCGATCGCGGCGGGCAAGACGACGGCGCTCCTCTACACCGGCGGTGTCGAGCAACGAGGCCCCCAGAACGCGAACGGCGGCCATAACTTCATAGCGCATGCTACGGTCGAAGCAATCGCAAGAGAGCTCGGCAATGCTATCTTCCTGCCCGTGTTGCCCTACACTCCGAACGATGCAGAACCGATTCCCGGTACCATCGGGATCACGAACGAGCTGCTCGCTGCCATGCTCGAGCGCATCACGGAGCAAGCGTTCCTCAACGGTTTCCGCAACGTGATTCTGATGGGCGATCACGCTGGCGGCCAGCCGGAGGTCTACGAGGAGGTCGCCAACAAGCTCAACGCACGCTACGGAGCTCTCCGTGTGTTCTACTGTGACCAGGTCTATAGGCCCGCCAATGATGCATTCGATCAGTACCTGGCGCAGCACGGCTATCCACCCGGCCTCCACGGTTACATTTTTGACACCTCGGAAATGATGTATCTCGACAAGGACAACACATGGGTGCGCAGAGATCTGGTCCCCTCTGCAGTGGGAGATCCCGTCGTCGATGGCAAGGTGCAGATCGGGCCGCAGAGTCCATATAACGGAATCCAGGGTGACGCGCGCCGCTCAACGGCGGAGCTGGGAAAGCGCGCAATCGACATGAAGGTCGATTACGCGGTGAGGCAGATTCGCAGCCTCCTACCCACCAAATGATTCAACCCCCATCGGCATGCCATGGATGTGGTCTGCACAGACTCATTCATGGCGGATCAGTTGCGGGGCATCGCCGGGGAAGTATGCTGATAAACCTGAACCAGCTAGGAAAAGTAGGATCGGTGCCCAGTCGGAAGTACGGCGGAAAACAGCGACCAGCATGCAAAATAATCCGAACAAAGCCGCGATCACCGCATTCTTGACACCCCGGCCCTTAATGGACGCTTTGTAGTAAAGGACTTGCCCCGCGGCGTACTCCTTCACGGGAATCTCGTAGTTGAATTGCATACCGAAAAAGAGTTGCTCCAATCCTATGGCGTCCGCACATTTTACAGGATGACGGCTGTAATCAGGCCATTACACTCAGATGCCACCATGAAGTAGCAGCGCCAAGGTGGTCCAACCCCATTAATAGCCCGCTAGTGAGTAGCCGTGACCGGGTTTGTTTTATGCCAAGCCGAGAGCCCCGACGATCCTTGAGCTAAGTGACCCAGGCTGGCCGGTTCGAGGGTGACGACATTGGACTCTTTCATCTTCCCTGCGATGATTGGCTTGTTTGGGACAGTTTCGTAGGCGTAGCCGGTCAAGGTCGCAATGAGGCAGTTCGTGTAAGGGGAACAAGAATTATCGCTGAGAATCTTGACGCTCATCCGCGCCCAGCCATAATGGAGCTTGCCCTGAATTTGGAATTGCAGTCCGAGATAAAGATTGGTCTTGTTGAGCCATGGACCTGAGTTGTAACAGGGCGGGGGCGCAGCGGCCGGGGTCTCGTGATCTTCCCACGCAAACCCGGTGCTACACTTTCGTAGGGATCCCATCGGTTGTCCCCCTGGCTGAAAATGCGGGGAATTGTGTCCGATGCGGGCGCCAGCTGGCAAAGGGGCGGCAAATAACGACTTTCCGGTACTGACTAAATAGGTGTTGCCCACCCAGACCTGGTCTTTCTGACTGACCGGCAATACTGCCAAGGCTTCCAATTCACCATGCCCGGTGCTTTGCATATGGTAAGCAATCTCAAACTGATTGTTCTGGCCGTGATTGAGATTCAGCTGTACCAAAGGGTTAGAACGTGAAATCGTGACGTGTGCGGCCGTGTAAACAATCCTGCCCTCAGCAGACGGCACCAAGGCCAGCAAGCTCACTCCAGCCGCCGTTGCTGCAAGTGTGTACGAATCGAGTTGCTGACGCGGTGATTCGGGAAGCTCGCAAATCCGTTTCATAATTCCTCCAAATAGCGGCTCCGGCAGTTGCGACAGGAACCGGTTGTCAAATGAAAACTCACGCCCCACGCGTGGGCACACTCCCCGCTCTCATCACTACAATCATGGGGTGATCTTGAACACCGTTCCTGATCCAGAACTAAATCCGGTGGTGGTCCCGTAAAGATTTCCGGCCTTGTCTCGAACAAGAGGCCCGGCGGGATTGCTCCCGTCGGCTTTCCCGGTAAAGGTGTGCAGCACGGTTTCCACCCCGGTGGTATCCAGCTTGAATACCACTCCGTTGCCGAAAGCGCCGCCGTAGTAGGTGGTGCCGTAAAGGTTGCCCACCGCATCCTGGATCAGCCCCGCTTGGGGATTGGCATGGCCTTGGGTCCGAACGAAAGCCTTTCGTCCGTCGATATCGCGTAAAAGTTGATCAGTCCAAATCCCTGGTTGAAGAGCTCTGCCATCGGTGTAAGTCAGGGTCACAAGCCAGGCATTGTCATAGAGCGTTAGTCGAGCACTGCTCACGGTGCCATCACCGATTTTCACCATTGTCGGGGCTAATGCCTTCCCCGGTAGATGGGCCCAATTCTTATGGCACGAGGAAAATTGAGCCTTCCGCTCTTGCCCATGCGCTGCCGGTTTTCGGGGTTCGTCCCTCTCTCTAAATTCTTGATATTTAGATCAGCCGTCGAAATAAGTCTCCATTTGACTCGCTGCGCATCCGGCATGTGCCTTATGATTGGGATGGGGCGAGATCCAGAAGTGTTGCAGGAGAACCTTCGCGATCTGAAAAACTTGGAAGGCGAAGCGAATTCAAAGAACAAGCCCCTTTGTTTCAATGCGTGTTTTTGAATATCACCCTCGAAATCAAGAAATTCAATCCGCTAAGTCATGCCAAATCAGCAACTTGTTTGAATACTAAGAAATCAAGCCTCTAACTCGTTTAATATCAGTACAATTTTTGAATACCCCCTTTTAATTCAAAGAAAGCAAGGATCGATCGACCTGCGCGCCGCCTTATTTCAACTTGTCGAATCTGCGAAAAAAGTGGATAACCATCGGCACATGGTCGCGCTGTTTTTTCTTTACTACAATTTTTGCCGCGTACACTCCACCTTGCGCGTGACTCCTGCAATGGAAGCTGGAATCTCAGATCACATATGGACTATCGAAGAATTGTGCGGCTTACTCCCTGACGTGGATGCAGCCGCTGGAACCCGATCATGTGCAGAGAGAATAGGATAACCGTACTCCTCGAGAGTCCTCGGATACCGTCGTTCAGCCAAAATGGGCATATAATCGGGCCGTGGACGGTGCCATGTCGGAACTGGAGAAGCGAGTAGAGGAGCGATTCGGAGTTCTTCCAAATTTCTTCCGCCTCGCGTCTGAGACTCCCGAGATCACTGAGAAACTGTGGGGATTCGCACAAGCAGCCTACCTCGACAACCCTCTACCCTCAGTTTTTAAGGAGCGTCTTTTCGTCCATCTGTCGCGCTTTTGCGCAGTTCGCTACTGTATTGCTCGTCATGTTGGCTTCTTGGTGGGACTCGGCCATCCGGCTGGCGATGCAACTGTTCGAGCGCAAACTGTCGTAGACGTGGTCAAGCTCCTTCGACGGCCGTTTCCTCGGGGGCAGGACCTTCAGTCTCGTTTGTCACTCTGCGCAGCCTGCCCCGCACCCATTCTTGAAATGCCGATGCCCGGCACACAGATGGAGGATGCCATCTTTGTGTTGGCGGCTCATGTCTTCTTGAAGACTTCTGACTATTTATCGTGCCTCGACGCACTGGCGCGGCTATTTGGTCCAGGTCGCCTTCAATACTTGCTGTTGTTCATAACATTTGTCAGGGCAGCGCACTATTGGACTGAAACACATCCTGAGATCGTCTTGGAAGATGACATCAACAAACTATTGGCGACACATGAAGCACTGGCGGTTTGCATCCTCAATGACTCGGAAACTAGCGACAGCGTCAGCCAGTCGCTCTTGAATGAATTGCCAGCCTTGCGCCTCAAGGCTGACAAAGCTATTGGCTTACTTGCCGCAATCGTCGATTCATCTGAGGATGCCATCGTCAGCAAAACGCTGGACGGTATCATAACCAGTTGGAATGCAAGTGCAGAGCGATTGTTTGGCTACACCGCCACCGAAGCTGTAGGCCAGCACATTTCATTGATCATCCCGGTCAATCGTAGGGATGAAGAAACGGTCATCATCAAACGAATCAAGCGAGGCGAACGAATCGAACACTTCGACACCGTTCGTGTGCATAAAGACCGGACACAGCTCGATATTTCGCTAACAATTTCCCCTGTTCGGGACGCGAGCGGAAAGATTGTCGGAGCGTCGAAAATTGCTCGGGACATCACCGAACGGAAACGAATTGAACGAGAGTTGCGCGAGAGCGAAGAACGTTATCGAACATTGGCGGATGCACTGGACACCCAAGTGCAGTTCCGCACTCAGGAGCTTGAGAGAAGAAACTCCGATCTGCGTGACCTCTCGGGGAGGCTCCTTGAGTCCCAGGATGCAGAGCGTCGGCACATAGCACGGGAACTGCACGATAGCGCGGGGCAAACATTGGCTGCACTGGGTATGCAGCTTGCACGAATCGGCGAGGGCGTTAAGAAAAATCCTGCCCAACTTGCCAAAGACGTCAACGATGCCGAGGAATTGGTCCAGCATTTGACACGAGAAATACGCACAACGTCCTATCTACTCCATCCCCCGCTACTGGATGAAGCCGGTATTTCGTCGGCCCTGAGTTGGTATGTGCAAGGCCTCGCAGAGCGCAGCAGTTTGCAGATCGACCTGGAGGTCCCCGAGAACTTCGGAAGACTCCCATCAGAGATGGAACTCCTCATATTCCGACTTGTTCAGGAATGCTTGACGAACATTCATCGGCACTCGGGAAGCAAAACAGCTCTGATTCGAATTCAACGTGTGGAAAGCAATATCCACGTAGAGGTTGAAGACCAGGGAAGGGGAATGTCCCCGGAGCGACTAACTGAGATTCAGGTCCAAGGCACGGGAGTGGGAATCAGAGGTATGCGTGAGCGCGTGAGCCATTTTCGTGGCAATTTGGTTATCGACTCCAACGCCTCGGGTACGAGAGTCTACGCGACCCTCCCGTTGAGGGCACCACTTTCAACGCACAAGGGCAATACGCAGGAGGACGTAGCATGAAATCACCGCGCAGGTCATCATGCCTTATTTCATCTCTTCGCGGTATTCAGGCTCAAAAATAGGTGCCGTGATTGAGGAGTGTCTCAACTGCTTCGACAACACAGAAGACATCGCTTTTTACGCATACTCCACGTACCCCGGCATTTCGTGCCTCGTCCGCCAGCTGGGACGACATGTGCACTGAGACCATGAGGATCGGTAAGCGTGGCGAACGCCGCGTGATGGCCCTAGCTGCCTCCAAGCCATTCATCTCGGGCATCTGGAAATCGAGAACTATCACATCGGGACTCATCTGCACCGCCTTCTGCACTCCGTCGCGACCATCGGCGGCTTCCGCGCAGACCGTCCAGTGTGGGTGCCCTTCGAGCAGCTGTCGCAGGCTTCGTCTCATGGATTGGCTGTCGTCCACGACCAAAATGCGCGTTGGCGAAACATCCGGCAAAGTTTCCAAGGCCGCCACCGTATAAGGTTAAGTGTTTCCGAAGCCAGGATGAATACACTGGATGGGGTAGGCCTCCCCAAGCCTTTCCGTACACGTCAAGAAGTAAGTCGAATCAGTTGGGATTTTGCGCTGCGGCCGGCGACTTGCACGCGCAGGTTTTTAACACCGCGCACAGCGATTCGTGTGTTTCCGACCATCGGTATCGCGCTGGTTGTTGTCGGCTCCGGACTGATGACCGCCGGCTTGAGGTAAGTTAGGATGCCCCAATATCTTTATTCGAATGGCCCACGGCCGATAAATACTCGGTCGCGAACTGTCTAATATTTCGGGCCGCGGTCAGCAGTGTTTTTGTCCTCGTTTCTGTGACCAAAATCCGCGCCGAAGTGAGGTTCTGATTTCGTGCCCGTAACCTTGACGGGAATTTCTGTGCCAGCGCCATTCTTGCTGAAGAATGGATCCGCCGGTTTCAGCAATATTGCTTTCCATCCCGTTACCATGTGCGAAAGTTTCGCGTCCATACGGGCCTTGCCATGGAAGTCGAATTGGTTCCCATCCAAACTATAAGTGCCGGTGAGATTCACTCGGGTGCCAGGAACCTGGAATTGCAGTTGTGAAAAGGAAATGATCGCGTCGGTGAGCCTGAATGTGCCCTTCAGGTTGGAATGGGCACCCGCCTGTCGTGGAATACTCCATCCTGCACATCCGCCTCGAACGGGATCATGCGAAGAGATGTCGCCTTCGTCGATCGAAACGTCACGGTCGTCAGACTTCGCCATATCAGTCCCCAATCCCTATGTAAAGGGTCTAAGCCGTTGCGTCAGGACTCTGCGTATTTCTTCCAATCACGCTTCGCTACCTTGGCCATCTCTTTTGCAGCTGAATGAAGCCAACCAGCTTTTCTGCGCTGTAAATCCTGCAAAATTCTGTTGACCGCACGTTTGCTTCCCAGATGCACGTTAGCAGCCTCCGTACCCATAGCCTGAAGCAGCGCTTGTTCATCCCGCTTTTGCGGCAAATCCTCAATCTCGATAGGGTTTGAATCGGGAGAGAGTCGTCGAATCAGCCAAGTTCCCTCAATTGTCTGAAACGGGTCGCGCGAACGCACCGCGGCGGTGATCGCCTCACGATAGTAGCTCTGGCTGTGCCCAACCCTGCCACTCAGCCAAGTGCAAGACGACGGCAGCATGGCTTTAGCCTCTCGTGCAATGCATCCCCCGTTCCATTGAGCGATAGCCACAAATCTTTGTTGGCCTCTACTTCCCAGCCCGGCCGCCCTCCGCACCACTGTGTAGTCCATCTTCGTGTCAGGAAGAGTCTTCTCAAGCGTCAGTTTCACATCTCTAGGGAGGTTGCCGTGTACTACGGGCAGCTCGTTGAGGTTCTTCCAGAAATCCGGGGCAGGCTTGATTGCCTCGATGCCCAGCTTCTCCAGATTTTGCTCATGCTCGGCCAGAACTATGGGGCAACCTCCTTGCTTGAGCGTCTTTTGATAGCCCTCCAAGATCGCGTCGCACCCGGCTTTCAGACTGATGGTTAGCTCTTCCGAATCGTTGACGATCTTTACGCTCGTTGCCAGCCGCACCAGGTCGTTCGTATATGGCAACGGAAATGCTTCATCGAAGTCGTCGACACCCCAGCAAAGGCGTCCCTCGGAGTCACGCCATGTACCGAAGCTTCCAACGTGCAAGTCTCCGCACGCTAACACTTGTGGAGCTTTAGCTAGGTCCGCACAGATTTCCGGCCAAAGCTGGACCCAACGATAAAAAGTACCCCGTAAAAAAAGAAAGATATCCTTCCTCATCTGCTCGTGCTTGGATCGCAGATCAGATTCGACCACGGTTGTGCATCGCCGCATCCAGCCTTCGTAGCTTTTTGTTGCTTCCCAAATATTCACGTTCCGTTCCCTCACGCTTGTGCAGGTAGCACAACAAGATGTCCAGCATGATTTCTTCGGTACTCATGCAAAGCATTTCTAGTCTTGTCTCTAGTTGCGTATTGGAGTACACAATAAACCGAAATGCTTTAGTCAGAGCATCAGCGAGGAAGAACTGATTTAGGGGGAACCACTCACGAACCGATCCTGACCTGTCTTCGTGTGTAAAACAGAACGGTCTGCGGAACAGTGGCCCAATCGCTGTTGATTTTACTGGTGCAATCGGCGTTGAGATCGGTGGTGCAAAAAGGGCGGGCTTCCTCCCGAGACTTCGGCTACTGAGCCGCAACCGAAATCCTGTACCCACCCGTTTCGCTCGTCTTTGATGAGACCGCTCTGAGCACAGGTTTCCCACCCACGCGCCCACAAATCTCATTTTTCACCCTAAGCGACGCGCCTCGGCATCTTCCGAACTTGACCGCGCTTACTCCGATCCGCGCCAGGAATTGGTTCAACGGCCCGGACGTTAATCTCCTTGGAAACCTCTGTCAACTTTTCATCGGTTTCTTTTTCCTCATTTAGGGTCTCTTCCAGCAGAGAGGCATGCTTGGGTTCATCCAGAATCGTGGCAAAGTCGCGGGCGGTCCCATACGCTGCCATCTCGTAATGCTCCACTCGCTGGGCCGCGCCGATTAGGGCCGCATCCATGACTGAGTCTTCGAAGTCTTCCCCAATGACCTCAGACCCCTCCTTAATCAGACCTTCCATGCCCATGCATTTCTTGCCTTTCGGGCTCTCGTTCAAGGAGCGGAAGATTTGTTCAAGGCGTTCCACGTGGACTTTCGTCTGCTCCAGGTGTTCCTCGAAGCCCTCGCGCAATTTGTCGGACGAAGCAGCTTTTGCCATCTTAGGAAGCGCTTTGACTAGTTGGCTCTCGGCACTATATAAGTCCTTTAATTCATCGACGTACAGTTTCTTGAACGTGTTCTTTGACATGTTTTCCTCCAGAAAACGCATTATTGATCAGATAGTCATATGAAAAGGGCCCCGCCCCCGATAAGGTCAGGGTCCCTGAGTCGGATTCTTTTTGGAAGCATCTTCCTGCTTCGGTTGCTGTTGTCCCGGCTGTTGTTTCGTTTGCCCGGGATTCTGGCCTTGATCCTTCTTCACATCGTCTGTCATATATTCTCCTCAAAAAATCGCACTCCGAAGCGCGACGGTTGAGTTCAGTGGAACATCACTAAGTGCTGACGATCTAGACAGGAGACTAGTCGTTTCGGTGGTACGCGCAAATCGGATAGAGAACGTAGAGGATTGATTGAAAAGCCTTAGCCTTGCTATTACAGAGGGGGAAGTTCCCGCGGCTCTCAAGTTAGGATTGGGACTGCCCCAACTCTCTACCAAGTGGGCATCCCCAATCAGACTGTCTGCAACTAAACCGCCGGCGTGGGAACCTTATCTCTTCGTCGCTACGCGACGCATGTCTGCGCTGATCCTGCTAGTGACCTTTAATGACACTTATGGACAGCCCTCGCGCTCCGATGCCTACAAGAGAGGTGACCGCCGTGTCGAGGCTGTTGACTCTCGTCGGAATTGTTGTGGTAGTGGCGGGACTCTATTTCGGGCGTGAGTTGTTGGTTCCCCTCGCGCTCGCCGTAGTTTTCGGATTCGTCCTGGCTCCACTGGTCGAACTGGTAGAGAGGTGCCACCTCGGTCGTGCGCCTTCTGTGCTGGTAGTACTCGTGATGGCTTTAGCGTTTTCCGTTGCTGTCGGTTGGGGAGTAGCGAAGCAACTGATCGAAGTCACGGTTCGTCTGCCCGACTACAAATCAAACCTTCACGACAAAATCGAAGCCCTTCGTGCGCCTGCCAGTGGGGGCCTGGGCAAAGCGACGGCGACGGTTAACGATCTCAGCAAGGAGTTGCCCGTCGCTTCGGAGACTGCGGGCACCAGCAATCTTGGCAAGAATGGGCAAAAGGGAAAGGAGCCAATCCCGGTTCAAGTCTCAGCGCCTCCCCGCACCTCGCAAGAGTACCTGCGGGACGTTGTTGGACCCCTCACAGGCGTTGTGGAAACCGCTGGCATCGCAGTGATTTTTACTTTGTTTATTTTGATGAAGCGAGAAGATTTGCGAAATCGTTTACTTCGGCTGGCAGGGGGCGGTCAACTAAACATGATGACCCAGGCCCTGGACGATGCCTCAAAGCGTCTGAGCCGCTATCTGTTGTTGCAGTTCCTGGTGAATGCGGGATACGGAGTACTGTTCGGTTTAGGGGTTTATTTAGTCGGAATTCCCCACCCGTTATTGTGGGTGTCTTTAGGATGCCTGCTGCGTTTTGTCCCGTATATCGGAAGCCCTGTGGGCGCTGCTTTTCCGATGATAATGGGCTTAGCCGTGTTTCCTGGCTGGAGCCAAGTTGCCCTAACTTTCGCTCTGTTCTTGTTCTTGGAGATTACAACGGCGAACGTCATCGAACCTTGGTTGTACGGTGCGCATGTCGGGGTTTCATCACTCGCGATACTCATAGCAGCAATTTTTTGGGGCTTGCTCTGGGGTCCAGTAGGTCTGATCCTCTCGACTCCGTTGACCGTGTGCCTGATACTCATTGGTAGGTACGTCCCACAGCTAAACTTTCTCGAAATCCTCTTAGGCGACGAACCTGTACTACCTCCGCAAGAGCACTTTTACCAGCGCTTCCTAGCCCTCGATGAGGAAGAGGCGAGAAACGTCGCGGAGAAATACTTGGAGAAGAATTCGATTGAAAACCTTTACGACTCGGTATTGATCCCGGCGCTCAGCCTAGCGGAAAAAGACCGACACATGAACGCTCTCGATGAAACTAGAGCGAATTTCATCCACCAAAGTACAAAGGAGTTGATGGAAGAATTGTATGAGGTTTCTTTAAAGGCTGCTGGCTTCGGAAAGGTCGATTCTCCGGTCATACCAGCGGCGATCCCGGTCCCGTCTGGAGCCATCATTGTTTGCATTCCCGCCAGAGATGAGGCGGATGAAATCGTTAGTACCATGGTTACGCAGCTGCTGCGACATGTTGGACACAATGCGGAGGCGCTACCCCTTGGACCAAGATCCACGATGCTAGAACAGGTGGAACAGTTGAAAGCCGAACAGATTTGCGTGTCGGCACTGCCCCCTTTTGCAGCGGGACAGGCGAAATCTCTGTGTAAGCAGCTGCGACATCGCTTCCCAAAAACGAAAATAGTCTTGGGCCTATGGGGATTTCCTGGTGGTGCGGCGAAAGCTCAAGAACGGGTAGGGCTCAGTTGCGCTGACATCATCGGGACCTCTTTGGCACAAATTGTTTCTCTGGTAGGAGAACGAAACCGCTCGACATCGTCGCCAGGATACGGCGTGGAGCCCACGCAAACAAGTGGAAAAGTCGCAACGATTCAGCCCTAGCTCGGTCTGTTCGGCTGTGGCGCAAATTCCCTGCACCCGACCGATGCGTGTGTTCTATCACTCACGGCGTGCTGGTGGTTCAGCACTTCAGTAACGGCTCAACTGGCCTTTGTGGCTTTAGCTGCCAACGCCTCATTCCTTCCGCATTTTGTACCCGAACGCTGAGGAAAGCCTACTGGGTCTGGTGTATTCGTAGGTTATCCCAGAACATCTAGCATGGGGTGTGCCTACTTTA
>Ga0207136_1083_pt1 | contig 19950 bp, 15 predicted proteins | sample Alteio_BWMinHeat_8_FD_153552 | JGI IMG/M metagenome (GOLD analysis project Ga0207136, IMG submission 153552) | Enriched cells from forest soil in Barre Woods Harvard Forest LTER site, Petersham, Massachusetts, United States -... | ecosystem: Environmental > Terrestrial > Soil > Temperate forest >...
CGGGATTGGCGCAGGCGGAAGCGCGGGTGGCGCAGGCCAAGGCACAGAAGGAATCGGCGGATCGGCGGATTTCACAGGCTGGAGCGAATCTCACCCATGCGGCCGACGTTTTGAAGAAGACGACTTACCAGGCTCCATATGATGGCGTGATCACGAATCTGCCGGTGCGCGAAGGGGAGACTGTGGTGATGGGAATCCAGAATGCCCCGGGCAGCACGCTGATGACGCTGGCCGATATGTCAGTGATCACCGCCGAGGTCAAGGTGGATGAGACCGATATTGTGAATGTGCAGATGGGCCAGGCGGCGCAAGTGACCATTGATGCGATTCCGAAGAAGACTTTCAAAGCGGTGGTGACGCAGATTGGAGATAACGCTATCGTGCGTTCAACGGGCGTTTCCACGTCACAGCAGACGAGCACGAGTCAGGAAGCCAAGGACTTCAAGGTGGTGGTGACGTTGCAGGATCCGCCGGATGATCTGCGTCCCGGACTTTCGACCACGGCGAAGATCACGACCGCGACTCGAGGGAACGCGCTGACCATTCCGATTCAGGCTTTGACGGTGCGGCGGCAGTCGGACCTGACCCCCAAGGATGAAAAGGGTGCGGTGCAGGCGGCTGCGCCGACGGACGCGGCTAAGGATAAAGATAAAGACAAGCAGGAGATTCAGGGGGTGTTCATCCTTCGCAACCATAAAGCCGAGTTCGTCCCGGTTGACACCGGGATTGCGGGCACGACCGACATTGAAGTGATCAAGGGACTTAAGGAAGGCGACGAGATCGTCACTGGGAGCTATAAGGTGCTGCGTACGCTGCGTCCGGGCAGCAGCGTGAAGGTGGATAACGCGGCGCCCAAGAAGGAAGAAGAAGAGAGTAGCACGTAGTTTAGCTCTAACCTTCGCGCCGGTGACCCGTCCAATGGAAAGCCGGCGAGGGAGCAGCAAAGATCGGAGCGCGGGCAAGTGTCCGAAGAGGAAACGGAGAAAAGAATGGCTACCGCAGAAGTAATCAACATCGCGCAACCCGCAGTGTCCTCCTCACCAGAGACTTTCATGATCAGCACTCGGGACCTTTGGAAGACCTACGATATGGGGTCGGAGCAGCAGGTGCATGCGTTGCGAGGGGTCAATTTGAATATCCGGCGCAACGAGTACGTCGCGATTATGGGGCCGAGCGGATCGGGGAAGTCGACGCTGATGAATTTGATTGGGTGTCTGGATACGCCCAGCAAAGGCCAGTACTGGTTGAATAACCAGCAAGTCAGCGAACTGGATGATGACGAGTTGGCGCGCATCCGGAATAAGGAAATTGGCTTTGTGTTTCAGACCTTTAACCTGCTGGCGCGCGCGACTGCGCTGCATAACGTGGAGTTGCCGTTGATCTACGCGGGGGTGCCGGCGGAGGAGCGGGTTGAGCGGGCGAAGGCGGCATTGGCGTCGGTGGGCATGGCCGAACGCATGATGCACAAGCCCAATGAGCTTTCCGGCGGGCAGAGGCAGAGGGTGGCGATCGCGCGGGCGCTGGTGAATCGTCCGTCAATCATTCTGGCCGACGAACCCACGGGCAACCTCGACTCGCAGACCGGAAACGAAATCATGGCGCTGATGGACCGCCTGCAGGCCCAGGGCAACACGATTGTCCTGGTCACCCACGAGCATGACATTGCTGAATACGCGCACCGGGTCGTGCACATTAAGGATGGGGTGGTGGAGCGGGATGAGGTGAAGCGGTAAGCAGTCCGCTTTGAGCTTGTGGTGTGAAACGCCCAGCCGGATGGCTGGGCGTTGCTGTTTCTGGTGTGCAAGGAATTGCCACCTTCAAATCGGAGTCGCCCGGGGTAAACCCGCTTCGTACTTGCTTTGTGCTGGGCTTGCGCTACAATGCCTGTTCTTGAAAATGGCCCCTTCGGGGTGCCGTTTTCCGTTGTCTCAGTTTACTGGAATGGCACTAGACTAAGGGCGCAGTTCGATCTCAGGTGGATAGGGTTGCGGTGAACGATTTGGAGTGGAAGGGGAGAATGATCATGAGAGTGCGGATGATCCTGGCGGCTTTTGTGGTTCTGACGGCGACGGCCTTGGTTGCCCAGACCTTTCGCGGAACCATATTGGGGACGGTGACGGACGCTTCGGGCGCGGTGATTTCTGGCGCCTCGGTCAAAGTTCATAACGTGAACACCGGACAGGATCGAGCCACCCAGACCAGCGCCGACGGCAGCTACACCGTGTCCGAACTTCCGATCGGAACCTATACGGTCACGATTTCGCAGACTGGATTTCAGACCTCGGTGACCGACAGCGTCACCGTTGACGTTGGTGTCGAGCGCCGCGTGGATATCGCGCTGAAGCCGGGACAAGTTTCGGAGCAGGTGGAAGTATCGGGCGAGAGCCTGCCCCAGGTGGAGACCACGACTAATGACCTGGGAGGCGTAATCACTGCGGCGACCGTGGAAAACCTGCCTGTGAATGGCCGCGACTATACCAAGCTGATCTACCTCAACCCAGGGGTTTCTGGTTCCCCGGATCAGATTTCGGATTCTCCAGGATCGTTCGGCGAGTTCTCGATGAACGGGGCGCGCGGGCGCTCCAACAATTACATGATTGATGGAACCGACATGAACGATGGCTACCGCAACGACCCGGCGATCAATGAGGCCGGCGTTTTCGGCACCCCGTCGACCATTCTGCCGCTAGACGCCATAGCCGAGGTGAATGTCATTTCGAATTTTCAGCCGGAGTATGGGCGGAATGCCGGCGCTGTGGTGAACATCGTCACCAAGAGCGGCACGAATTCTTTGCACGGAACGGCGGCCGAATATTTCCGCAACGATGCACTGGACGCACGCAACTACTTCAACACGGTAGGCCAACCCAAGGCGCCGTTCCACAACAATCAGTACGGAGGTTCTTTGGGTGGACCGATTATCAAAAACAAGACCTTCTTTTATGCTGATTATGAGGGCCAGCAGGAGCCGGTGGGAGTGGTGACGCTGGCTTGCGTACCCGATCCGGCACAGATCGCAGCCTACGGCGGAGCCACCAATCCTGTGATTGCGTCTCTCTTGGCCCGCAACCCGTGGCCGGCACCGAACATCCCCGGGACGTTCGGTGGCTCATTGGTTGGATCCGAAGGCAGCGGCTGCCCGAATGGACCGAACAGTTCGGTGGTGTCGCCGTCGTTTAACCGCCTGACCAGCTTTATCGCGAAAGTCGATCAAGAGTTCAATCCGAGTAATCGGCTCACGGGCCGGTATTTTTTTGGTGACAGCGTCCAGTCCTTCCCGCTGGCCCTGACGGCTAGCGGTGGCCAGTTGCCGGGTTTCAATACCTACACGCCGACGCGAGTGCAGCTTGTTTCGATTTCCTACGTTCACACGATGGGATCGAACAAAGTGAACGACTTGCGCTATGGCTGGAACCGGTTCGCGGAGGGATTTTTCCCGGCGGATCAGAGTTTTGCGCCTAGTTCGATTGGGCTCAATACAGGCACCGGCGCTGCCGACCAGGGGTTGCCGATCATTCTTATGGGCAGCTTTGCCCAACTCGGCGCGACCAGCAGCGTCCCGCGTCACCGCGTGGACAGCAACAATCAGGTGCTCGACAGTTTCTCGTGGAAGCTCGGAAGGCACGATCTGAAGTTCGGGGCGGATTTTCATCGAACATCGGTGCAGCAGTATTTTGACAAGTATTTCCGCGGCAGACTGAAATTCAATGGCAATACACTCGGAACTCCGTTGCAAGATTTCCTCGCGGGTGACGTGGACAGCGGATTCCAGTACTTCGGGGATTCGACTCGGCATACTTACGAGAACAACTTTGGATTCTACTTCCAGGACAGTTATCGCCTGACTCCACGGCTGACCCTGAATTACGGGCTGCGCTGGGATTACTTCGGCGTGATCGGAGAGAAGAACGACCTGCTGAGCAACATCACCAGCGCATCTCCGGCAACCGGGACGGGCACATTCACGTTAACCCAGGTGGGGCAGCCCGGACTTAGCAAGCTGTATAACCCGGACTACCGGAATTTTGCTCCGCGGGTTAGCCTGGCGTGGGACATGAGCGGGAAGGGGACGTCGGTAATCCGCGCCGGATACGGCATCTTCTTCGACTCGTTCTCGCAGGACATGGTGCTGGGCCACTTGCCATACGCCCCGTTCTTTGATCCCGGGCCGGCGTATAACAACGTCGGACCAGCGCCAATTCTTTCGACGGGCGCCGTGGGGGGGACGATCGTTTCCGGCAGTCCGGTATACGCACCGTCAACGACCTGCAATTATGAGTGCGATGTTTTCGGCTTTGACCGCAACATCAAGACACCGTACATGGAAAACTACAATCTGAACTTCCAGCAGCAGCTCACCAGCAAGATGATGGTGCAGATCGGATATGTGGGATCGCAGGGCCATCATTTATGGAGGTTCTTCGATCTGAATCAGCCAAGCGCGGCGGCAATTAACGCCACGGATCTTAAATATGGCTGCATCTATGACTTCGGCTCGTGCAGCACGCCGGGTGCGCCGTTCGGTGGATCTCGACCGTTTGGCGGCGGTTTTGGACCTCCCGGCAATATCTATGGTGCGTTCTACGTGTTGCAGGAGAACTCTACCGGGAATTCCAATTACAACTCTTTGCAAGCGAGCTACCGGGTGAACGGATGGCATGGGATTACTTCGATCGTTAACTATGTGTGGTCGAAGTCGCTGGATAATTCTAGCGACGGCGAGGACTTTGAGCCCAATGCGGCGCAACCGAACGACAGCAACAATCCCCAACTGGAATACGGGCCTTCGAACTTCAACCTGCCTAACCGGTTTACCTGGATTTTTTCCTACGACCTGCCGAAGATGGGCGGAAGCATGCAGCGGTTGAAGAATGGCTGGGGAACGAACAGCACAGTGACGTTGCAGAGCGGGCAGCCATTCCAGCTCAACTACAATTTTGAAGATGATTACAGCGGGAGTGGCAACGGTTTCGATCGGCCAGACGTGGTTGGACCCATTGTGTACCATCCGCATACGCCGCTGAACTACCTGGACATGAGTTCGTTTGCGATCCCGTGCACGATCACTGCAGCAGCACAAGCGGCGCCTACGGGCACGGCGGCTGACTGTGTGCCGGGAACGCGGCACTACGGCAACGAGGGGCGCGATTCACTGCACGGTCCTACCTTCAAGCAATGGGATCTGGCGATCTACAAGACCACGGCGATCACCGAGCGTCTGAGCATGCAGCTACGCGCCGATTTCATTAACGTGCTCAACCATCCGAACTTTGCCAATCCATTCTTGCCGGCGTTCATTGCGGACGCTGGAGCTGGAGGCTTCCACGTGGTTAATGGCCGCGAGGTTGCCGGTGCCGCCGGCGGTTATCCGATCACGGCTACCGGCGACGTGGGAATCGGCAACCCGTTCCTTGGAGGCGGCGCGCCGCGCGGGATTCAGTTGGGGGCGAAGTTCACGTTCTAGGTTGAGGGTTTTTGGGGCTCCTCCGTTTCGGGGGAGCCTTTTGTTTTTGGGGAGATTAGTTCGCGTTTCGCCGATGGTGAGGGAATTTTTCGTTCTGAGTTTACAGCGCCCATGCCGGGCCTGAGACTCTTTTTTGCGCTTACTCAGGACTTTCGTCCTGGGCTATTATCGGCCGCCCCTCCGGGGCTGGAGTTACGTGTTTGTGGCGCGTCACTGTGGCTGCTGTACTTCTCCGATGGGGACGATCTTGGTGTTGGTGCGGAACTTTTTGTAGTCGCGGAAGGTGATGTCGTCTTCGACGTTGAAATCTTTCAGCAGGGCGAGGCGTACGTCAACTTTTACGTTCACGTGCTGGGGCAGCCAGACTTCGTCATTGATACGGGTTTGCTCGATGAGGATGCGCGAGCCTTTGTGGAAACGGGCTAGGAACAGTCCGAACGACACGGTGTCGATACACTGGATATCGAGCTTCTTCCACTGCGATTCGTCTTTATCGATCCAGGCGCGGAAGCGGAATTTAGGCAGGATTTTGGCTTCTTTCATGTGAGCCTGGTAGCCCGGCTTGGGTTCGCCGTCGATGACGTAAGTGTCGCGTCCGGCCAGGGACTCGATGCCTGCGAATTTGAAGTTGTAGGCATCCGCCACTTCACGCACGAACTGGCGGCCTTGTTCGCGCTCTTTTTCTTCTTTCGCTTCGCGCTTCCTGCGGTCTCCTTCGGATTCGTTCTTGCGCTTCTCAATCACCTTCTGGATCTTCTCTTCTTCTTTCTTAGCGTCTTTGTCGGAGAGGGGTTTGTCGTCCTTCGAGATCAGGCGTTCGACCTGCTCGCCGTAGAGTTCCATGACTTCGGAGGTTTTGATTTCTGTGGACTTTACCTGGCCTTTGCCATCGAGCCGGTGCTCTTCCTCGCGCTGGATGTAGGTGTAGTCGCGCTGGCGCTTGTCGTTTTCCATGTCCTTTTCGGCGGTTTGGCGGATTAGTTCGCGAATCTGGTCCTCGGAGAGGGATGGGGCGGGCGCGGGCGGCGGGTTGTCCTGGCTGAGGGCGAGGCTGCAGGTAAGTACGAGGAGGGCAAGCGTGGGTTTAATGCGCATGGTCATGCTACGTGGTTAGAACCCGGATGGTTCCGGCGAGTTTTGGCCAGCAGTCAAAATGTCTGGAGGCTTCTCTCATTAACAGCGATGTCATGCCGAGCGAAGCGAGGCATCCCTATCGTCACCACGATTGCAACGGGAATGGGGATTCCTCGCTCTGCTCGGAATGACACTTTGGGATTGATGAATATTCTCCAACCCGCCAGCTACTTCGCCGCTCTGCCCAGGCATCCGGCGCGGAAGGAACGGTCGTCCAGGCGATGCAGGCGCTTGGCCATGCCGGGGCGTAGCAGCGGGTGATGGCGGATGGTGAACAGGTATTCGGCGATGAACCATAGATGCTGGTCGGTGGTCATCCAGTCGCGGGGGTCGAAGCGGGCGAGATTCACCGGACGCGAAAACGTTCGCAAGGAGCGGTCTCCGCGGAGATTGAAGTAGACGTCGAAATAGCTCAGGGCGAGTTCGCGCAGAGTGCGATAGACGGGCTCGCGATAACGGCATCCGGTGTAGTTGGATTTGGCGATGGCTCCCCAGTGGCCGTGGCTGCGGTAGATGGCTACGACGTGATCGGTGTCATGTTCGGCTTCGAGGTCGATGACCAGTGGGGGGTAGCCATTGGCCCGCAGGGCGGCGGCGGCCAGGGTGGCTCCCTCGAAACAGTGTGAAGTGTTTTCCTTGAGGACGCGGCGCGGGGACCAGGCGGTGTCGGCCAGGTGGTAGGGCATGTCGTCGAGGTAACGCTGGATGCCGTGGGGGGTTTTCAGGCTGCGAAGTTTGCGTAGTTCGGCGGGAGTGAAGTTGTTCATTCTCTAAATGCAAGTTTATCGCGAGAATTGAGAAAGAGCGTTAACCACTAAGGACACGCTTCGACTTCGCTCAGCGCAGGCTCCGGTTCACAAAGGAATACTCGTTACCCGAATAGTTCTGCTAATTCCTCGGGCGTGTCTACCGTTACATCTGGCGGGGCTTCGCAGAGCGTGTGGGGGGCGAAGCCGTAGGTTACGCCGCAGGTCCAGAGGCTGGCGTTGCGGCCGGTGATCACGTCGACGGAGGAATCGCCGACCATCAGGGTTTCGTGGGGCTTGGTTTTCGTCTCGCGGAGGATGGTCTGGGCGCCGTGCGGATCGGGTTTTTTCGTGGAGAAGCTGTTTCCGCCATAGACGTGAACGAAAAACTCAGCCAGGCCCAGGGCTTCCACGATGAGTCGCGAGGGAATGACCGGCTTGTTGGAGAGTACGGCCATCTTCCGAGGGAGGCCGTTGGAGTTGCGGATCACGGTCAGCATGTCTTTGATGCCGTCGTACAAATGGGTGTGATCGAGTTTGTGTACGCGGTAGTAGCCGAGGAAGTGGTCGAGGCCGTCTTTTACTACGGCTGCATCGCGGGGATCGCCGAGAGCGCGACGCACCAGCATGGGAGCGCCGTCGCCTACGTAGGAAGCGATTACGTCACCAGGCAGTTCGGGGCGTCCGAAGTGCTTGAGCATGGCGTTGACGGAATGGATGAGGTCGAGGCGGGAATCGATCAAGGTGCCGTCGAGATCGAAGATCACTAGCTTGATTTGGCGGGGATCGAATTGGCGGTGGAAATGGATCATGCGCTTTTCAAGGATAAATGATCAGTGCTGATAGCTGTTCTGAACCGCCGGTCAGGATTTACAATGGGACGCGATGGCGACCAAAACAGATCCTAAACCGCCCGGGGTGGCGAACGAGAAAATCGCGAGCAAGACCTACGAGGGTCTTTCCCGCGAGCGACTGATTGAGGCCTACCGGATCATGTACACCTCCCGGCGGGTAGACGACCGGGAGATCCTGCTCAAGCGCCAGCAAAAAATCTTTTTCCAGATTTCGGGCGCCGGCCATGAGGCGGTGGGTTTGGCCGCGGGCTTTACGTTGAAGCCGGGCTACGACTGGTTTTATCCCTACTATCGCGATCGCGCGCTGTGTCTGGCACTCGGTGCAACGCCCTACGACATGCTGCTCATGGCGGTGGGTGCGGCGGATGACCCGCAATCGGGCGGGCGGCAGATGCCTTCGCACTGGAGCTTTCCGAAACTGAATGTGGTCACGCAGTCTTCTCCTACCGGATCGCAGATTCTGCAAGCGGTGGGCTGCGCGGAAGGTGGTCGCTATTTCGCCACTCATCCACAAGCCGCCAAGAAGAGTGCGGGAGACTATCGCCAATTCAAGGACGTGCAGTTCCAGGGCGACGAGGTCACCTACGTTTCGCTCGGCGACGGCACGACGAGCGAAGGCGAATTCTGGGAAGGGATGAACACCGCGTCCAATCGCAAGCTGCCGGTGCTGTTCGTCGTGGAAGATAACGGCTACGCCATCTCGGTGCCGGTCGAAGTGCAGACATCCGGGGGTAACATTTCTCGGCTGGTCGCGGGCTTCCCGAATTTTCATTTTGAAGAAATCGATGGCACCGACCCGGTTGCGTCCTATGCGGCGTTTGCCCGGACGGTGGCCTACTGCCGCGCGGGGGAGGGACCAGGGTTCATCCACGCGCACGTGATCCGGCCATATTCGCACTCGCTTTCCGACGACGAGCGGCTTTACCGGCCGAATGCCGAACGCGAACGCGATGCTGCCCGCGATCCCATCACGCGTATGCAGATGTTCCTGATCCGCGAAGGCATCCTCGACGAGAACGGGATCAACAAGCTGGAGAAGCAGGTTGAAGACGGCCTGCAGATTGCGGTGGATCAGGCGCTGGGCGCGGCTCCGCCCACGCCGGACACGATTGGGCTGTACGTTTACTCGCCCGATCTGGATCCAACTTCGGCGGCGTTGCAGACGGAGCCGGCGCCTGTTGTTCCGGCGGCGGACGGCAAGAGGGTCGCTCCGAAAACCATGGCCGATCTGATCAACGCCACGCTGCGCGACGAGATGCGGCGGGATGAGCGCATTGTGATTTTCGGCGAAGACGTGGCTGATGCCAGCCGTGAACAGTATCTCGAAGAGAAGCTGATCAAGGGCAAAGGCGGCGTGTTCAAGTTGACTTACGGCCTGCAGCACGACTTCGGCTCCGACCGCGTGTTCAACTCACCGCTGGCGGAGGCGAACATCGTCGGCCGGGCGACTGGCATGGCTACGCGCGGCATGAAGCCGGTGGTGGAGATACAGTTCTTCGATTACATCTGGCCGGCGATGATGCAGTTGCGGAATGAGTTGCCGCTAATCCGCTGGCGCTCCAACAATGGATTTTCTTCACCCTGCGTCATTCGGGTGGCGATCGGCGGATATTTGACGGGCGGTGCCATTTACCATTCGCAGTGCGGTGAGAGCATCTTTACGCACACACCCGGAATGCGGGTCGTGTTTCCGTCGAATGCGCTGGACGCGGCTGGACTGCTACGCACCGCGATCCGCTGCGACGATCCGGTTTTGTTCCTCGAGCACAAGCGGCTTTACCGCGAGACGTTCGGCCGCGCGCCTTATCCAGGGCCGGATTACGCCATCCCGTTCGGCAAGGCGAAGGTCGTGCAGGCGGGAACTGATCTGTCCGTAATTACCTACGGAGCAGTCGTTCCACGAGCCTTGCAAGCCGCGCAGAAACTGGAGCGCGAGCAGGGAGTGAAGGTCGAGTTGATCGACTTGCGCTGCCTGAATCCCTTTGACTGGGAGACGATTGCTGCTTCAGTCAGAAAGACTAATCGCGCGATTGTGGCCTACGAAGATACGCTGAGCTGGGGTTACGGCGCCGAGATCGCGGCCCGCATCGCCGATGAATTGTTCGATCACCTGGATGCGCCGGTGCGCCGCGTCGCCGCGAAAGATGTGTTTGTCGCCTATCAGCCGATTTTGGAAGATGCGATCCTGCCCCGGGCTGAGGATCTGTTGCGGGCGATGAAGGAGTTGGCGGAGTACTGAGGGCACTCGATGCAAACCTTGCGAGGGCCATCCGCTCGCACGGGCCCGGATAGGGTTTGATAAAAACCCTGCTGGACGGTGGTTGCACGCTCGATTCGGTGATATAGTTTTTGGCCGCACGAACAAGTTGCCCTGGATTTTCCCTTGTTAGAACGTTCCCTACGGAGGTGAATACAATGCACAACCAAGGATCTTGGTCCACTGAAAAGGCGGCAGTAACCATTGTGGCCATAAGTCTGATGTTGGTGAGCGGCGCATGGGCGGCGAGCGAACAGGTGCTTGCGAGCTTAGGCCCCGGTGTAACTGGTTGGGCCCCGGAGGCCGGTGTGATTTTTGACGGGTCGGGCAATCTCTACGGCATGACCGCTGCCGGTGGAGATTACAAAGCATGCTCTTCCGGATGTGGGGTGATTTTTGAGCTAATGCCTTCGTCGAGTGGCTGGACGCAGACAGTGATCCATGCGTTTACAGGCAAAGATGGGGCCTACCCGACAGCGACTTTGATCATCGACAATGCAGGCAATCTATACGGCACGACGCAACTCGGCGGTGCTAGGAACCTGGGGGTTGTCTTTGAATTGACACCCAATACGGGCGGGGGATGGACGGAGAAAGTACTGCACAGCTTTAGCGGCGGGTATGACGGAGAGACGCCTCGCGCTGGATTAATTGCCGACCCGGCGGGAAACTTTTACGGCACGACGGTATTGGGAGGTGCTCATTCTGAGGGAGCAGCCTTTGAACTCATGCCTATTTCAACGGGCTGGAAGTACAGAGTACTGCACAGCTTCGGCGAAAAGGGCAAGCGCCCGTTTGGCGGGTTGATCTTCGACACGTCAGGGAACCTTTACGGCACGACTTGGGGCGGAGGCTTGGTCGGGTCGGGTGTGGTATTCGAGTTGAAGCGGAACTCTGGCGGTGAGTGGAGAGAGATCGTGTTGCACAGTTTCATGGGACGCAAGGTTGCCAGCAAGGATGGAAGGCAACCGTTTGTCGGCCTCGTGTTCGACGGCAAAGGCAACCTCTACGGCGCGACGGATGCCGGAGGCACTCACCACAATGGCCGAGGCGTTATTTTTGAGCTGATGCCGGCCTCGAACGGCAAGTGGACGGAGAAAGTACTGCACTACGGGGAGCTCGACGGAGGCTACGGCTACCTCTCGTCTTTGGTTTTCGATGCGGCCGGCAATCTTTACGGTGGCGCCTCTGCCGGCGGCCGGAATTATTTCGGTACTATTTTTCGACTTGAGCCGACCACAAGCGGGTTCTGGAGAGAGACTGTAGTCCACAGTTTCCAGTGTTGTGGCGACGGGACATCCCCAACTGGTGCACTCATCTGGGACTCGGCGGGCAATCTCTATGGCACGACGGTTGGCGGTGGTACATACGGATACGGCACTGTGTTTCAGGTCACTCCGTAAACCAGTTCTCAAGCGGGGCCGACTGACAGGACGAGTCGATTTCCGCACAAATTGTAAAAAGACTGTCAAAACCGCCCTGGGTGCGTGTTTTGCAGGCCATTCAGTGCTATAGTTGCAGCCCGCTGCCGGGTGTCGGTGAGATTTGTCTTCAAACCAGCGGATTTTCTGAATCGAGGGGGCACAGGATGGGGAACAAGCAATTTTATTATTCCGTAAGCAACGCTTTGGCGATCGTCGCCGTAACTGTGATTCTCGTGAACCCTGTCTGGGCGGCGAATGCGGAAAAGGTGCTTTATCCCTTCACCGGGGGCAATGACGGCGGCAGGCCAGCCGCGGATCTGGTCATAGACAAGGCCGGGAACCTCTATGGCACGACCGTTACTGGCGGCACGGGCCAGGCATGCTCCGGCGGTTGTGGCACGGTCTTCAAGCTCACGCCGCTTGCTGGCGGCAAATGGAAAGAGAGCGTGCTGTACAACTTTCAAGCCGGCGCCGACGGCAAGAATCCCTACGGAGGGGTCACCATCGACGGCAAAGGGAATCTGTTTGGCACGACTGTGGCCGGCGGCGGAGGCGGAGCCTGCGCGGGCGACGGATGCGGCGTAGTTTTCATGTTGACGCACTCCGGCAATAGCTGGAAAGAGAGCGTGCTGTACAGTTTTACCGGCGGCCGGGACGGTGCGGGTCCGGGCGGCGGCCTGATTCTCGATAAGAACGGCTACCTCTACGGCACCACGCCGACCGGGGGGAAGCCGAATGGCTGCGGCGGCACCGGCTGTGGCGTAGTTTACCAACTCGTGACCGCTAAGGGCGGCCAGTGGAAGGAGCAAGTGCTCCACACCTTCAGCGGCGGCAAAGACGGGGCGACGGGTTCGCTTGGCCGGTTGCTCTTCGATCAGGCTGGCAACCTGTACGGTGTAGCCGAAACCGGTGGCGATGTAAACTGCAATCCGCCAAGCGGCTGTGGCGCCGTCTTCAAACTGTCGCCGTCTTCCGGAGGGAAATGGACCAGCTCCACGCTGCATGCGTTCAAGGGCACGCCAGACGCGAGTTTTCCCTCTGGCGGTTTAATTTCCGACACTGCAGGCAGCTTATACGGGACAACCTATTTCGGCGGCAAGAGCGGCAACGGAACGGTGTTCAAGCTGACGCTGGGATCCAATGGCAAGTGGACGGAAACTCTGCTGTACAACTTCAAAGGCTTGGCCGATGGAGCGAATCCGACCGCGACGCTGGTCTTCGACCCGGCTGGAAACCTCTACGGTACGGCCTCGGCGGGCGGCGATGCCAATGGCGATGGGGTGGTCTTCAAGCTCGTTCCCGCCAGCGGCAAGTGGAAGGAAAGCGCGGTCCATGCTTTTGGCCAGGCTCACGACGGAACCAATCCGAATTACGGCTTGGCGCTTGACAAGACAGGCAACCTCTTTGGCGTTACCCCGTTCGGCGGCACCGGTCAAGGCGTGGTATTTGAGCTTGTCCCGTGAGATGAACCTCCGGTCGCTGCGTCGCTTCTGAGCTCGCGACCGGAGAGTCCTCAGACTTCTCACCGTTTGGGTTCATCGAATAGAGCGTGGTAAATCCCGCCCCCGAGCGCTCCGCCGATGAGCGGTGCCACCCAGAACATCCACAACTGCTGCAGAGCCCATCCTCCGACGAAGATGGCTGGTCCGGTGCTGCGCGCCGGGTTCACCGAAAGATTGGTGACCGGAATCCCCACCAGGTGAATCAAGGTCAGGCAGAGGCCGATAGCGATGGGCGCGAAGCCCTGGGGGGCGCGCTTGTCGGTCGATCCCATGATGACAATCAGGAAGAATGCGGTCAGGACAACTTCCGCCACGAACCCAGCCAGCAGAGAATACCCGCCGGGAGAGTGCACGCCGTATCCGTTGGCGGCGAATCCGTTGTTCACATCGAACATGGCATTCCCGCTGGCAATCACGTAAAGAACACCCGAGGCTGCGATCGCACCCAGCACTTGCGCCCCGACATAGGGAGCCAAGTCGGAAACGGGAAAGCGCTTGCCTACTACCAGGCCCGCGCTGATGGCCGGATTCAAGTGGCATCCGGAGATGTGGCCGATGGCGAAGGCCATGGTGAGGACGGTCAGGCCGAAAGCAAGAGCCACTCCAAGGAAGCCGATTCCCACGGTGGGGAAGCCCGCCGCCAGCACGGCGGCGCCGCATCCCCCGAATACGAGCCAGAAGGTTCCGAAGAATTCCGCGAGCGCACGCTTGCCGATACTCATGCCTTCACCTCGAGAATTGAGTTAGGCTGCTTAAGCCGGTTTCGATTTTACCCGTCCCCCACCCGTGCGGATGCTATCAAATGCCATAGGGCCACCCCCGAAAAATATCAGCGCAAACGCGATCGCCGCCAGAGCCAGTGGAAACTGATACCCACCTTCCCCCAAAAAGCCGTGCTTCCAATGCACCTTCGCAATCGCGACGCTCAAGTCGATGAGGATGGCCAGCGAGACACACCTGGTAAGCAGCCCCGCGATCACCAGTATGCCGCCGAAGAATTCCGTAATCGCGGAGATATAAGCCAGCCAGGAGGGCATTCCAAGACTGCTGACAAATTGCGCAAAATGCGATAGCCCGCCGAATACCTTGCCATAGCCGTGTCCAATCATGACGGCGCCGAGCACAACTCGCAAAACCAGAAGCGCCAGCGGTTGCAGACGATCAAGAAAACGCAAGGTGTTGCCTCCTGTAAGAGCGAATAGATTACCGCATTGTTCGAGTTTTTTGGGGACGGTTCCGGCTGTTGCCGTTCCGAGCCGTGAAACAAGAAGGAATCGGCGGACAATACCTAGGGGGTTCAGGGTTTCATCGTTCGCTGTCGTTTGGTCAGGCGGAGAACACTTGCCAGCCTTGCTTTCAGTGCTGCCATTTCGGGGTTTCTTCTTCCGGCGTCCATCATTGATCGCGAATGCCATTCCTTCCGGGGTGCATCGTCGTAGGGATTGGCGGCTTCCCGTTGTGCGTCTTACGGGTTCGTGGGGCAGGTTTTCCGGTTGTACAGGCATCTGCCGGCGAATGGACTCTCTCCGGCTGTGCCGCGACCTTCGTACCGTCTCTAGTACTTTAGTTACGGTTCCGGCGGCAGGGCAGCACGGTGTCTTCCTGCCATACTACCTGTTGTATTCATAAGGAAACCGCATACAATATATCGATATACGCCCCAACCCTCACTTGGTTACTTTCCATAAAACAGGCATAAAACCCAGTGATTCTCGGAAATTCGCCTTCAGCTCAAGTGCTTTCAGGGCTGATATATGCTCGGGACACCTGAATTCACTCGAACGCGTTTTGTACGAGGAATTCTCTCCAACTTAGCCCGGCAGCGGCAGGGCGTCAGTTGTGTGAAAAGGGTTTGGAAACTATGGCTGACTCGCGGGAAGTCATGAATATTCGCCAGGCGTCGCAGTACCTGGGAGTGAGTCCCGACACGCTCTACAAGTATGTAGGCGAGCAAAAGATTCCGGCTTTCAAGCTGGGCAACCGCTGGCGCTTCAAGAAATCGAAGCTTGACCAGTGGATGGAAGAGAAGTCCAGCCTGATGGAAGCGAAGACTAGAAAGAAACCGAAGGCGGCTGCCAAAGCTGCCGGGCAACAGTAAAGGCGGGCACATGTTTGGATTCGGATCGAAAACGATTGTTGGTCTGGATGTGGGGTCCTCGAGCATTAAAGCGGTTGAGTTGAGGAAGGGACGCAACGGCATTGAAGTCGCGCACCTGGGCCTCGAACCGCTGGCTCCGGATATCGTCGTGGATTCCATGATCGTGGACTCGGGAACGGTCTCGAGCGCGATCTCCAAGCTGTTTGCCGACAATCAGATCAAGACCAAGAGTGTGGCCACGGCGGTGAGCGGGCACTCGGTCATCGTGAAAAAGATCTCGCTGCCTTCGATGAGCGATCAGGAATTGGCTGAGACCATCCAGAAGGAAGCGGCGCAGCACATCCCCTTTGATCTGGCGGATGTGAACCTCGACTACCAGATTCTCTCGGAAGACGCCGGCAACCCGCAGATGGACGTTTTGCTGGTGGCCGTCAAGAAGGACAAGATCCTGAACTACACCAACGTACTCTCGATGGCCGGCAAGACTCCGGCTATTGTGGACATCGATGCCCTCGCGCTGCAGAACTGCTACGAGTACAACTATGAGCCCGCGCCCGGGCAGGTGGTGGCGCTTTTGAACCTGGGCGCCAGCGTCATGAACATCAACATCGTGAAAGGCACCACGCCGCTGTTCCCGCGCGATGTGAGCGTGGGCGGGCACCAGTACACGGACTCGCTGCAAAAGGAACTGGATTTGAGCTTCGACGACGCGGAGTCGCTGAAGCTGGGCAACAAAGTCGGCACCGTGAGCGAGGATGCGAAGACCCCGATCCTGCAGCAGGTGACCGAAATCATCGTGCTGGAGATTCAGAAGACCTTCGACTTCTTCCGCGCCAGCGCGGCGGGCGAGCACATCGAGAAGATTTATCTGGCGGGCGGATCCTCAAAAGTTCCCGGGCTGATTGAGGCGCTGCGCCAGGAGTTCTCGCTGCCGGTGGAGATTTTCAATCCTTTCCAGAAGATCGCGCCGCCAGTCGATGGACCGGGAGTGGAACTGATTGAGCAGAACGCTGGCCAGTTGGCAGTTGCGGTGGGTTTGGCCTTAAGGAGTTTTGAAAACTTATGATCCGAATCAACCTGTTGGGACAATCCAGACCGAAGAACAAACGCGCCGCAGCCTCGGCCGCGGCCGTCATGGAGATGGGCGAGGTTGGCTCACCGAAGCTGAAAGTGCTGCTGGTGCTGGTGCTGGCTGGATCGCTCAACCTGATGTACTGGTACCGCCTCGACAAGGAAAAACAGCACATTGCGGCCAGAATGGCGACCGCGGAACAGCGGAACCGGGAACTCGCAGATGTGAAGGCCCGTTACCTCGAGCGGCAACGCCAGGCCGAGAGCTACAAGCGTCGCGTCGACGTGATCGATAAGCTTCGGGAAAGCCAGTCCGGGCCGGTAAATCTTCTCAACACAATCGGCGACACCATCAATGGCACCGAAGCGGTGTGGCTCAACACCATGAAAGATCAGGGTGGCAGTGTGGATATCGAAGGCATGGCGTTGAGCGCCGACGCCGTGGCCTCGCTGATTCAGAATCTGCAGAAGACCGGCTATTTCAAGAACATTGAAATCAAAGAGACGTATCAGGACGAAACTTACAAGGAAATGCAGGCATTCCAATTCGTTCTGACCTGCGAAAAAGCGAAGTCCTAAAGGCGGGAGAATATGGGGAACTTTAGCGAATTATCGGGTCTCAAGCAGTGGGCAGCCCTGGTGCTAGGGGCAGTGCTGATCACCGCCGCATTGCATTTCACTTTGTTCAAGTCGCAGCGGGCGGCGAATGACCAGGCACAAGCCGCGCTGGAACTTAAGCTTCGCGAGAATGCCGAGCTCGAATCCTACGCTCCCAAGCTCAAGGACATGGAGCGCCAGCTGGCGAATCTGAAACAGCAACTCGAAATCGAGCGGAAGATCGTCCCCGACGAAAAGGAAGTGGACGGTTTTATCAAGATGCTGGACGCGGAGGCTCTGAAAGCGGGCATCGAGATCCGACGCTACAGTGCCAAGCCGGTGTCCACTCGTGAGTTCTACACCGAACTGCCGTTCGAAGTCGAACTGGATGGGCCGTATTACTCGGTTCTGAACTTCTTCGACCGCGTGGGAAAGCTGGAGCGAATCGTGAATATGTCCGGCTTGCTGATCGCGAGCACCAAGAAGCCTAGCGATGCCAAGGTGAAGCATACGTATCAGTACGCACCTAACGAAAGCATCGTGGCGACCTGCGAAGCGACGACGTTCTTCAGTCATGACTTGGCGCCGCCCGCGGGAGCACCAGCCAAGTGCAAGGGAGGCCTATGAAGCTGACGACTGGAATTCTGATACTCGGAATGGGGCTGGGGACTGCCGCGGCGCAGAGCCCAAGCGTGATCGATACCACCAAGGCCAAACTGAGTGCGGTGCAGCAGCAGCAGACGGCGAACTCTAACGCTGCGCTCGCAGCCGCGCAAGGACAGAATGCGACGACGCCATCCGCCGCCGCAAAACCGGCTGCCGGAACGCAGGCGACCGCGGCACAGGCCCAGGGGGCAGCAAAGGCACAGGCTTCCAAGACGCAAGCCGCACCTGTGGCTCCGGCGACCCCACCCAAGGTAGCGTCCAAGACGGCCGCGCCAAAGACGAAAGCCAAGACGACCACGGTTGCAGTGGAGAAGCCCAAGCCGCCGGCGGTTGCGGTCGAAGACAAGAAGAATCCGGTCGACCCCAAGAAGGATGAGCACAAGAGCATCAGCATGGCCGGCGGACGCCGTGATCCATTCCTGAGCCCGGTGGTCAACCACAGCATGGGCGGGTCGGGTTGCAGCAGCGGCAAGCGCTGCCTGGCCGTCGATCAGATCGCGCTCACTGGCATCGTGAAGTCGGAAGCGGGCATGATCGCGGTGGTGGTCAACGCCATGAATAAGGCGTATTTCCTGCGCGAGAACGATCCGGTGTTCAACGGATACGTGGTGAAGATCACCGGAGACTCGATCGTTTTCAAGGAGACGCTGCAGGACAAGTTAGGCAAAGCGTTCACCCGGGAAGTGACCAAGAAGATTTCAACCCCGGCGGTTTAGCCGCGCGGGTGGAAGCTGCGGTTGTAGGCAACGAAATTTGAGAGACAGATCACGAGGCGAGCAAAACGCGCGCCCGTGGGGAGAAGGGAAATGCGAAAGCAATTGCTGGCTGTTTTGCTACCGCTGCTGATCTTGGCCCTGATCGCGGGCGCCGAGACCCAGAGCACGAGCACAGGCGCGGACACGCGTGCCACCGTACAGAAGGTGGACGTGATGCACGCGGATGACGGAATCAGCGTGGAGATCACCGCCCGCGGACAAGTGACGCCCAAGCTCAGCACCTTGGACTCGCCGGCCCGTCTCCTGGTGACTCTGCCCAACACCGTGGCAGCCACCGTCCAGAACCACCTCAGCGTGGGCAGCGACGGGGTGAAGGGTGTGCGCATCGGCACCGACGGCCACGTGCCCCCCACCACCAGTGTCGTGATCGACCTGGTCCAGGCATGCCAGTACGAACTGCTCGCGGGCAGCGGCGACCGAATCATCGTCAAGCTGCACCCTGCGGCGGCGAAGACCAACGCCAAGGCTGTGACGCCGGCACCGGCAAAGCTGATGACCGTCTCGGCGGTTGCGCCAGCTGTGGTTAAGAGCGCGGCTGTGGCGAGCAAACCAGCTCCCTCGGCGGCGTCTCTGACCACAGTTCCAGTTGACGATAAGACCTCGAAGCCGGGCTCCGCCACCGATTTTGCCTTCGTTGAGCCGTCATATAAGCAGAAGAGTGCGACCGAGCCCACTAGCACGGACGAAAGCGCTTCCGCGGACCGTGCGGTCAGCGCGGCGGCGAAGTTCGTAGACAAGCCCGAGGGCAATTTACTGCCGACGCCGAGCGCTGCCATCCAGCCGCAGGCGCCTCAGGCTGCGACGACCGCACCCATCCAGCCAGCCGTGAATCTGGCGGCGGAGGGCAAAGGCGAGAGCCACCTGGTTACGCCGATCAGCGCTGCCAAGTACACGGGTGAACCGATTTCGGTGAACCTGAAAGATGTGGATCTCAAGGATTTCTTCCGCCTGATTCATGAGATCAGCGGATTGAACGTGGTGCTCGATCCCAACGTGAAGGGTGCGCTGACCATCGTGCTCGACGACGTACCGTGGGATCAGGCGCTCGACATCGTGCTCAAGAACAACGATCTGGCCCGCCAGCTTGACGGCAACGTGCTGCGCATCGCAACAGTAGAGACGCTGCGTCACGAAGCCGAGGCTCGCCGGGCAGAGCAGGAAGCCGAAGCCCTGGCTGTCGATAAGCAGACAGTCACTCGGTTCCTGAGCTACGCCCACTCCAAAGATGTGCTCATGACTGTGAAGAAATTCCTGTCGCAGCGCGGCGACGCGGTTGCCGATGAGCGCACCAACGCGGTCATCATCTCGGATATTCCCGCGGTGATGCCGAACATTGACCGGCTACTCACCCAGCTTGACCG
>Ga0207136_1084_pt1 | contig 19861 bp, 12 predicted proteins | sample Alteio_BWMinHeat_8_FD_153552 | JGI IMG/M metagenome (GOLD analysis project Ga0207136, IMG submission 153552) | Enriched cells from forest soil in Barre Woods Harvard Forest LTER site, Petersham, Massachusetts, United States -... | ecosystem: Environmental > Terrestrial > Soil > Temperate forest >...
ATGACGCTGCACCGTGATGGCGACAAGTGGACGATTGTCTCGATGAGCGATAAAAAGCCGCACTGAGCTGACAGAATATTACTCTCGCACTTCATACCCTACCGGAAGAGGGTGTGGAGCCGGTGGGGATTTTCATTTGCTACGCAAGCGGTGACTCTCAGCGGAACTCCTTTCAGAGCCTGCAGGCCTTTCCGCTGTCGGCCCAAAGCATCCTACTCGGAGTAAGGTGCCGCCGACTCGGGATTACGAGGGATGCGGCTCCGCACAATATTCAAGCAAGAAAAAGGCGGCCCTTTTACGGGCCGCCTTCGGTTTGCGACGAGCTCAGACTAGAACCTGAGTTCGCCGTGGAGTTGGATGATGCGACCCGACACTGCAGAACCCACGAACGCGCCGTAAGGGCTGGTCGGAGGTTCGACGGTGGCAAGCGAGATACCTGCCGCAGCAGGATTCGCCAGGTCGTGGTTCGGATTGGCGAAGTTGGGGTGATTGAATACGTTGTAGAAGTTGGCTCCTACACCGAATCCAAACCTTTCCGAGAGCTTGAACGACTTCAACACGCTGAAATCACTGTTGAAGTAATGCGGCCCACGGAAAGTGTTTCGACGAATGTGTCCGAACGACCCATCCCAAATGGTCGGATCCACACCATTTGCCGTACACGAACCGACTCCTGGAGTGCAGAAGAAATTCCCGTTGCCAGGGCTAGCCCATCCGGGAATGTACTGAGGGTTGTTCCCGAGGGCAATCTGAGCGGGGGTCGAGTTTGCCACGGCCCCGAAGCAGCCTGTGTTCTGATTGTGACCCGAGCAATCAAAGTTTGCATTGCCTAGCGGGTAGGGCTGAGAGGTATAGTCCGCTGTGAAGCCGGTGGAGTTCCCCAGCAATCCGACAGTATTCCCGTCGAACATGGTGAACGGATAGCCGGAGCGAATGAAGAAGGTTCCGGACAGTGTCCAGCCGCCCAGGACTCGATCCATCATTCCCTGGTAGTGGGTAGTTGGCTGCCAGACGTAGTTAATGTTGACAGCATGCCGAACGTCATTATCAGCATTGCTATAGTTCAGGGATTTGGGGGCGAATGGATTGGCTATTGCCGCTATTGTGTCGTTGACGCTGTAGGGCAGGATCCCGCCATTCGAGAGCACATCCAGTGCGTGGCTCCAAGTGTAGTTGGCCGAGAACTGGAGTCCATAGAGTGCTTTTTCTGACACCCCAGCGGTTAGTCCATGGTAGCTGGAGGTTGCACCATTGCTGAGAGCTATCACGTTCCGGAATTTCGGATCGGGATACGCAGCGGGCAGGCCCGAGGGAGAAGGTTGACCAGCTGCAAGTGGCAACCCAAACGGATTGGTGTCCCTTGAGTCAGCCAGGGCGTTGTTCTGGAACTCATCGTAGCCATGATTGCCAACGTAGTTCAGAGAAATGGCAGTCCGGTTACCGATGGCATGCTGGAGTTCCAAATTCCACTCCACGTAAGTTGGATTTTTCAGGTGATTGACTGCATTGCGGTAATCCGGCGAAATACAACCCGGAGCTGCCGTTTTGTAGTCAACGATCGTACCGCCGGCCGCATAAGCGCTGCGGAACGCAGTGTTGCACCCGGCCACCAGAGTCTGATCGTTACCTGGTTGGTCCGGAGAGAAAGGCGCCGCACCCAGCGTGAAGGTGGGATCCTGCGGAGCCTGCGCTAGATAGCCAGAGGCGAGCGTTCCGGGATAGAGATCGGAGAACATTCCGATACCTCCGCGGAGCACCGTATTCTGATGAAGATTGTAGGCAAAGCCGAAGCGAGGCTGGAAGTTGACAGCCTGCACGCTCTGGAATGAGTCCTTGAGTCCCGTCAGGATGGCCTGATTGAGAGGGACGTTTGGATCGTGGTTCAACTGGTCGAACTGTGTGGCCATTCTTGAAAAGCAGCCGGCCGGGCATCCTACGTTGGAGTTACGATCCATGCGCAGGGTCATGGTCAGCTTCAACTTGGAGGTTGCACGCCATTCGTCCTGGCCGTAGATGCCGAAGCTGTACGAATTGACACGATTCTCCAGAGTATCGGGGAACCGCTGGCTGAATTGGTCGATAAAACCTTGTGCAAAGTCGCTTTCTGAAAAGATCCGGACTCTGGGGACAGTTCGTACGCCCCGATTTGCGTCGGTGACGTCATCCCGGCGGAAGTTTACACCGAACTTTAACCCGTGATTGCCCTTGTTGATGGAAACGTCATCCACCAGCTGATATTGGGTCACGTTGCGGCCTTGCGGAAAGTTGTATTGTTCTCCGCCAGCCACAACCAAGTTTCCAGCGCTGATATTGCCGATAGCTCCGGTAAAGTCCTGGATACCATATGGGAAGGTTTGTTGAGCCAATGCTGCGTTGGCCTGGGTAAAGATGGCGCCGTACCAGAACACCGAGCCGATGAACTGATTGACGATGTTGTTGTTGATGATGTGGGTGTTGGTCAACTGACCTTCCCACTGCGGCTGAATGCTGGTGGCATTGAAGGCCGGCGTCAGAAAATCAATGTACGTGGGCTGGAATCCGTGGTCATTCTTCATGCGCATAGACCACTTGTCATTGTTGGTGTGGACCCAATCCACTTTGGTGTACATCAACCACTCCGTGGATAGTGCGCCCGCGGTGGAGCGGAAGGTGTTTTGGCAGGGCAGTCCGGCTTGGCCATACGTGTGACCGTTTAGCGTTTGGCCATCGAAGTCGCCACAGCCGCCTCCTACCACGGGAGTCGAGTTAGCGAAGCCCGGGGCGTTCTTAAAGAGAGTGAACAGCTTGTTATAAAAAGGAACCGATTGAGCAAGGCCGCTGGTCCCCAAATTGGCGAGAATGTCATTTTGGAACTGAGTACTGGGCAGGTTGATCTGGTTACTGGTGGCCAGCACATAGCGCAATCCCTCGGTTCCGGCAAAGAAGAACAACTTGTCCTTTACGATCGGACCACCGATTTGGGCTGCATATTGATTGTTGACGTCGAAGCCGGGTGTCGTATTGGTGTGCTTGAGGAACCAATCGGCCCCGTTCATATTGACATCGTTGTACCAGTACTTGAGGTTGCCGTGGAAACTATTGCCCCCCGACTTGGTGGAGTAGTTGACCTGGGCGCCAGCCATACGGCCGTATTGGCCAGTGTAGCCGTTGCTGGTTACGCCGACTTCATCCACTTCATTCGCACCCAACAACAGGTTGGTGGCGCCGGAATTGTTGAGGTTCAGGTAAGGGTCCATTTCGTCGTTGCCGTTGACCGTGAACAGGTTTGAGGTCGCGGGCAATCCGAAGGCAGTGAAGTTGCCAAAGCCGCCACCGCTCGACGTGTTCTGAAGAACCCCAGGTGCGCTGTAGGCATAAGCTGTGATGTCATTCCCGCCGTTAGGCAAGTTCTCAATTTTGGTCGAATTGAAGGTGGTGGACAGATTGGCGTTTTCCGTCTCGATAAGAGGAGTATCCGAGGTGACTTCCACGGTCTCGCTGGTCTGACCAACTTCAAGTTTAATGTTGGCAATCGCGACCGCGCTGATGGCGACCGTGATGGTCTGTGATGCAGTGCGGAAGCCGGTCTGGCTGATGGTCAGACGATACGTATCCGGCTTCAACAGGGGAAGACGGAACGCGCCGTTGGCGCTGGTTGTGGTGGACTGCGAGACATCGGTGCTGGCGCTCTTGGCGGTTACTGTTGCGCCGGAGACGACCGCGCCCGAGGGATCAGTGACGGTGCCGGCGATGTCGCCGGTCACGCTGCTCTGACCCACCATTTGCACGGCAAACACCGCCGTGAGAGCGAGAACGGCCAGTAGCCCTGTCATGCGGCGGAGGCCGAACTTGTTTCTAAAATCAAATGCCATTGCATTCTCCTGGAGAGTGAATTTCTTTGGAGCGAACTAAACAGTTACACAACTGTTGAGTGAACCTCCTCTGCTGGTGCGCGGTGTTACAAAATACAAATAACGTGACCGACTCAGAGACGGCTCGCCAACACAAGAGAAAGAGGCAACTGTCGTTCCATCATGATGTGTTGGTATGTGTATGGAAGAACGCGTCCAGCGCGAAGGGAGTGTTTTCGCAATACCGAAAACCGGAGGGATTAACTAATACCGGATATGAAAAGTCATGTTATAGAAAACAAAACACATAACAACACAACTAAAACACGAATATCTATAGACATTTTAAATAACAAATTGTTAATTGCGGTGAATTGTTTAATGAAAATGTTCATACTAAATGCGGCGTGATTTTGCTCGTATCTGCACTACCTTACGGCGCGACAGTAGTCGCAAATTTAGATAACCGATTTATTGTTGCGCAAGAGGGCGAGGTCTTACTTGATGCTTCTAAGGCTTTGCTGCAATCGCAATGTAGTCCGCCAGAATCTTAGCCATTCCGGCATCCAGAGCGTGTGGTTCGTTTGCTGATCCTGCATTGGCAACCTGTTTGTTCTTGATGCCAATGTAAACGGCGTTGTAAGTGGTGTCGCCCAGGTTTTCTACCTTATGCTTGAAGGGCGGGAACCAGCGAGACTCTCCGGGTTCGGCGGATATTTCCTTGGTTTTGCCGTTCTGGTCTGTGAACTTGAGATGTGCTGCGGTGAGGACCACTACGACCCCGCCTGGGTGCTCATGCATGCTTGACTTCTCGTGCGGACCGTAGTGCACATTTACTACCTGTACAAATTCATTCTCAAAAGCCAACTTGTAGTGTTTGGATTCGACTTTGGTGGGATCTTGGGCCAAAGTGGCACACACGGCGAGAAATACAAACACAACCAAACCGGTTCTGGCACCCATGTTTCTCCCCCTGAAATGTCTTGCACGTGTTGAAAGTGATGGCTGGGCGCAAAACTACACGTGGTCTATACCGGTGTCAAGGATGGTGGGGTGTGGATGTGGGTACCACCCCTGCGAAATGGGATTATGGCATTTTGTGGCCGTTGGGTTGACACCCCCAACGAGAGGTTCCCCTAGCCACGAGAAGTACTTCCCAATGGGCAAGAGCAAGCTATAATCATGTGTCAGTCTGTGGGAACCCATCGGCTTATCCGCAACAATAACAAGCGGGGAAATGGGGAACTTTCGCCTGGGGTAGCGCGTATTTGACTGTGTGGCCCCTGGAGCAAGAATCCAAGAGCTGGGCAATGTAAGAACGACGTGGCCTAGTGTTGAATTGCAAGAAGCCCGAGGCAAGTCGTTCCAGCACTTGACAGGGGAGCAATGAAGACCTGGAAAAAGATCGCGCTGGCTGTCGGAGCCGTGTTGCTGCTGGGAGCGGTGGTTGGTTTCACCGTCTATCAGAGCCACAAGAATGTAGTCACGGTTCAGACCGGCAAGGCGCAGCGGGGGGAACTGGTGGCAGTGGTCAGCGCCTCCGGTGAAGTCAAACCCAAGACCTACGTCAATATCGGTGCGAACGCTTTCGGCAAGATTACCCGGCTGTATGTGAAGGAAGGCGACCGGGTCAAGCGGGGTCAGATGCTGGCGCAGTTAGAAAACGTGCAACCCGCGGCGGACATGAATGCTACGCAGGCTTCGCTTGACGCGGCGCGTACCGATGCGGTCGCCGCCGAAGCCGCACTGAACACTGCAATGGCTGACCTGAACCGAGCCAAATCAGATGCGGAACGTTCGGACCTCGATTGGACGCGGGCGCAAGGTCTGTATAAAGACGCCTTGATCGCCAAGTCCGATTTCGACAGCCAGAAAGCAGCCCATCAGACCGCAGTCGCGGGACTGGCGCAGGCCCAGGCCCGCGTGGCGCAAGCCAAGGCGCAAAAAGAATCTGCTGACCGTCATATTGGCCAGGCTGACGCGAACCTGACCCACGCTGCCGACGTTTTGAAGAAGACGACTTATCAGGCGCCCTTTGACGGCATGATCACAAACTTGCCAGTACGCGAAGGCGAGACGGTGGTAATTGGAATCCAAAATTCTCCAGGCAGCACGCTTATGACCTTGGCCGACATGTCGGTGATAACGGCTGAGGTCAAGGTGGACGAGACCGACATCGTGAACGTGCAGATGGGACAACCAGCGCAAGTAACCATTGATGCTCTGCCGAAAAAGATTTTTAAGGCGGTTGTCTCACAGATTGGCGACAATGCCATGGTGCGCTCGACGGGAGTTTCGACGTCACAGCAGACTTCGACGACACAAGAGGCCAAAGATTTTAAGGTAGTCGTAACGTTGGAGGACCCACCGCAGGATCTTCGTCCCGGACTTTCCGCAACGGCCAAGATAACGACTGCCACGAAGAGTCAGGCACTCACGATTCCGCTGCAAGCGTTGACAGTTCGCCGTCAGGCGGACCTGACACCCAAGAAGGATGAAAAGAATGCAGTCGAAGCGGCCACACCGCAATCGGACCATTCAAAAGACAAGCAGGAAATCCAAGGTGTGTTCGTGGTCCGGAACCATAAGGCGGAATTTGTTTCCGTAGATACGGGAATCGCTGGCACCACCGATATCGAAGTGACCAAGGGATTATCCGAGGGTGATGAGATCGTGACCGGAAGCTACAAAGTGCTGCGCACGCTGCGAACCGGCAGTAGCGTGAAGGTGGATAACGCTGCCCCCAAGAAGGAAGAAGAAGAGGGCAGCTAGCTCTAACCTTTGCCAGGCATACCCGTCCAAAGGGAAGCCGGCCGGGGTTACAACTAGGATCGGAGCGAGGGTAGTGTCCGAAGAGGAAACGGAGAAGAAAATGGCGACCGCTGAAGTAATCAATATTTCGCAACCCAAGGTGTCCTCCTCTCCGGATGGCTTCATGATCAGTACGATTGATCTTTGGAAGACCTATGACATGGGCTCGGAGCAGCAGGTGCACGCCCTGCGCGGGGTTAACCTGAATATTCGGCGCAATGAATATGTGGCGATCATGGGACCGTCGGGATCGGGAAAGTCCACGCTGATGAACCTGATCGGCTGCCTGGATACGCCCAGCAAAGGCCAGTATTGGCTGAACAACCAGCAGGTCAGCGAACTGGATGATGACGAACTGGCTCGGATTCGGAACAAAGAAATTGGCTTTGTATTTCAGACGTTCAACCTGCTGGCGCGGGCGACCGCTTTGCACAACGTGGAGCTGCCACTGATCTACGCGGGAGTGCCTGCCGAAGAACGGGTGGAACGGGCCAAGGCAGCGCTGGCCTCGGTGGGCATGGCCGAGCGCATGATGCACAAACCCAATGAGCTTTCGGGTGGCCAACGGCAAAGAGTGGCGATAGCGCGGGCCTTGGTGAACCGGCCGTCCATTATTCTTGCTGACGAGCCGACTGGAAACCTGGACTCGCAGACCGGAAACGAGATTATGGCGGTGCTGGATCGCTTGCAGGCCCAAGGCAACACAATCGTGCTGGTCACCCACGAGCACGATATTGCGGAATACGCGCACCGGGTCATCTACATTAAGGACGGCGTAGTGGAAAAGGATGAAGTTAAGAGATAGAGCGGCCGTTTTTTAGGATTCCCGAAACGCTCAGCCTCTTGGCTGGGCGCTTTTCTTTTTAGATCTGGGTGAGATCTTGTGAATGGAAGCCGGCATTCCGCCCGGTTGGACTGGCCAGAGCCGGCCTCCCAAAATAAAACCTTAGTCACTTGTTTTGGATCGAGAGTGCTGGCTACAATCCAAAGTTCTTACAGAAGTGGCGGACTCCGGGCCGTTATTTTCTGCTGGTACCTTTCTGGTTATCTAGGGCCTGCTTATCTTTTTTCTTTAGAGAGCAGGGAATCGCACTAGACTAGGTGATAATTTCGCTTTCATCTATGTAGGGCGCAGTTCAGGCTTCGGAGTTCAAGGAGAAGAATCATGAGATCAAGGATGCTGCTGGTTGCTTTGGTTCTGACGTCAGCGACAGCGCTGTTTGCCCAAACCTTTCGTGGAACCGTCCTCGGTACTGTCACCGACAGCTCGGGTGCGGTAGTCAGTGGCGCCACGGTAAAAGTAAAGAACGTGGCAACCGGCCAGGAGCGCACCACGCAGACCAGTGCGGACGGCAGCTATTCCGCGCCTGAGTTGCAGATTGGCACCTACACAGTGACGGTTACGCAAAGTGGGTTCCAAACTTCTGTGACCCGTGTTGTAACGGTTGATGTAGCCGAGGAGCGCCGTGTAGATGTAACGCTCAAACCCGGACAGGTGTCGGAGACGGTGGAGGTTTCGGGCGAGAGCCTGGCGCTGGTGGAGACAACCAGCACCGATCTGGGCGGTGTGCTTACGCAGGAGACGGTGAAAGACCTGCCAATCAACGGACGTGATTACACCAAGCTGATCTTCCTAACGCCGGGCGTTACCGGGTCTCCCGACCAGATCACCGACTCCCCGGGTTCGTTCGGCGAATTCAGCATGAACGGCGCTCGCGGCCGATCCAACAACTACCTGCTGGACGGAACCGACATGAACGATGGGTACCGCAACGACCCTGCGATCAATCAGGCCGGCGTGTTCGGAACCCCATCTGCGATTCTGCCCATCGACGCCGTCTCTGACATGCGCGTGCTCTCCAACTTCCAGCCAGAGTACGGACGCAATGGCGGCGCCATCGTAAACATTGTGACCAAGAGCGGAACCAATGCGTTACACGGCGATTTCTTCGAATATTTCCGGAACAGCGCTCTGGATGCGCGAAACTATTTTGATCCCACGTCCGCCCCCAAAGCGGCTTTTCACAACAACCAGTTTGGCGGCTCGCTGGGCGGACCCATCGTCAAGGACCGCACTTTCTTCTATGTGGATTACGAGGGCCAACGCGAAAACGTAGGCGTGGTTTCATTGGCTTGTGTGCCGAGCCTGGCCCAGATCCAAAATGCCATCAATGTTACGATTCCAGCGGCGGGTGGCAAGGTGAGTCCGGTGGGCCAGTCCCTGCTCAACTTCTGGCCGCACAATGCCGCGAACTTTATTCCTGGAACGACCTCAAGCAATGCGGGCTGCTTCAATGCCAGCGGCAATTTCGCTCCCGACTACACCGCGATTGCTCCGTCGTTTAATAACTTGAGCAGCTTTATCGCCAAGATCGACCACAGCTTCAATGCGAGCAACAACATCAGCGGCCGTTATTTCTTCGGTGACAGCACCCAACAGTTCCCCCTGGCGTTAAACGCCAGTGGTGGCCAGCTTCCCGGCTTCGACACAGTTACGCCCACACGCGTGCAGCTGGTGTCGATTTCTTACGTAACGGTAGTTTCACCGACTAAAGTGAACGAAGTGCGATACGGATGGAATCGTTTTGCGGAAGGATTTTTCCCGCAGGACCGGAATTTTGATCCCAGTTCGATCAATTTTTGCAACACTCCTTCGACTTTCGCGACTTGTCACTCACAGGGCCTTCCCATCATTCTTCTCGCGCCAAACGCAACCGGAGCCGCAGGATTCTTTTCCCAGATCGGTGCCACCTCCGGCGATCCGCGGCAACGCGTCGATACCAACAATCAGTTCATCGACAGCTTCTCCTGGAAGCTCAATAAGCACGACATTAAGTTCGGCGGAGAATTTCATCGCACCAGTGTCGAACAGCAATTCGACAAGTACTCCCGTGGAAGGATCCGATTCAACGACTTGGAGAGTTTGCTGGAAATGGCTCCTCAGGAGGGAGTTTTCGGACTCTTTGACTACACTGGAAATAGCCGGCGTCACACCAGCCAGAACGGTTTTGGTTTTTACGTTCAGGACTCCTTCCGAGCGACTTCCCGCCTTACGTTTAACTACGGTTTGCGCTGGGATTACTTTGCCCCGGTTAAGGAAAAGAACAACCTTTTTTCCGATTTCATCCCGACTTCGGCAACCACCGGCAATTTGGTGCAAGTCGGCCCCGGAGGCCTGGGGGATGTCTATCAGCCCGACCGGAAGAATTTCTCCCCCAGAGTCAGTGTTGCCTGGGATGTGACCGGAAAAGGGAAGACCGTAGTTCGCGCCGGCTATGGGCTTTTCTTTGATGCCTTCTCGCAGGATATGCTCCTTGGCCACCTGCCTTACCCGACGTTTTATGCCCCCGGTCCTGCGTATAACAATATCGGCCCCGATCCCGTGCAGATGGCGAACGCCAATGGCGCCGCGTTTGGCCCCAACAGCGATACGACACCAGGGAGGAACGGAGTGTACATTCCCAACTCGCACATCTATGGAACGCCAGGTTGCACGGTCGAATGTGACACTTTTTCCTTCGACCAGCATATTAAGACGCCCTATATCGAAAACTACAATCTGAACCTGCAGCAGCAGTTCTCGCGCAACGTGGTTCTGCAGGTGGGTTATGTAGGGTCGCAAGGGCACCGGCTGTTCCGCTTCTTTGACCTCAATCAGCCTAGCCAGGCGGCTATTAACGCAGCTGATTGCCCGCTGGGACTGGCCACCTGCGCCACCACCGGAGCCATTCAGGATTTTGGCGTACCGCGACCCTACGCTTCCCCGGCGGGCGGCTTTAACACCGCTGCCGGCTCAACTTTTGTCTTTCAGGAGAACTCCACTGGCAAGTCCAATTACAACTCGTTGCAGGCCAGCTTGCGCGTCACTAACTACCACGGGTTCATGTCCATCGTGAACTACGTGTGGTCGAAGTCCCTGGATAACTCCAGCGACGGCGAAGACTTTGTGGTCAACGCAGCCATGCCTCAGGACAGCAACAGCCCGCAACGGGAATACGGACCTTCCAATTTCAATGTTCCCAACCGGTTCGTTTGGGTTGCGGGCTACGAATTTCCCAAAATGAGCGGAGGCTGGCAACGGCTGAGGAACGGCTGGGGCTTCGATAGCACAGCGACTCTGCAGAGCGGCCAACCCTTTACCCTGAACTACAACTTCGAAGACGACTACAGCGGAGGTGGTGACGGCTTCGACCGGCCAGACGTGGTGGGGCCGATTGTTTACAACAAGCGCAATCCCGCCAACTACATCCAACTGAGTTCGTTCGCCATGCCCTGCACCGAGGCTGCGGGCCAGTTTTCGGGATTCGCTTCGGATTGTGTGCCAGGCACGCGGCACTACGGGAACCTGGGACGGAATTCGCTAGTTGGTCCGACCTACAAACAGTGGGATCTGTCGATCTACAAGAACACTCCCATCACCGAACGCGTATCGGTGCAGCTGCGAGCGGATTTCTTCAACCTTCTGAACCATCCCAACTTCGCCAACCCGGTGCTTCCGGCGTTCATCGCCGACCCGTCTGCCAATATCAACAAGGCGTGCACCTGCGGATTTGTGCAGGGACCGAATAACCGGGAAGTCGGCAACGGCGGCTATCAGATAACTGCTACCGGCGATGTGGGCGTTGGCAACCCCTTCCTCGGCGGCGGTAGCCCGCGTGGCATCCAGCTGGCGGCGAAGTTTACCTTCTAGTTTGCAAGTGAGATTGTTTTCCGGCTCCTCCCGTTTCGGCGGGAGGAGCTTTTTATTTGTGGGTGTACCGCCGGTCAGTGGGCTTCCCGAACTTCTCCTAGAGGGATAATCTTGGTCTCGGTGCGAAATTTCTTGTAGTCGCGGTCGGTAAAGTCCAAGTCCAGATTGAAATTCTTTAGCAACGCCACGCGCGCGTCCACTTTTATCGCCACGTGCTGTTGCAGCCACACTTCGTCATTGACCCGGGTTTGCTCAATGAGCACGCGTGAGCCCTTGTGCAAGCGTGCCAAGAAAAGGCCCCAGGAAATCGTGTCAATGAATTCGACGTCGAGTTTCTTCATCTGTGAGTCGCCCTTGTCAATCCATACGCGGAAGCGGGCTTTGGGCAGGATCTTGGCCTCTTTCAGGTGCGGTTCATAGCCGGGTTTGGGGTCGCCCTCAATGACGTAGTTCTCGCGTCCTTCGATTGATTCCATGCCGTCAAACTTGAAGTTGTAAGCGTCCGCGACTTCGCGGACAAACTGGCGGTTTTGTTCGCGCTCTTTCTCCTCTTTCTCCAGGCGCTTGTTACGGTCGTCTTCGGATTCATTCTTGCGTTTGTCAATCAGTTTCTGAATCTTCTCGTCTTCCTTCTTCGCGTCTTTGTCCGAGAGGGGCTTGTCCTCTTTGGCGATCAACTTCTCCACCTGCTCCCCGTAGATCTCCATTACGTCATAAGTCTTGGCCTCAGTGGACTTTACCTGCCCCTTGCCATCAAGGTGGCGTTCCTCTTGCCGTTCCACGTAAGTGTAGTCGCGCAGTTTCTTGTCGTTTTCCAGATCCTTGTCGGCGGACAACCGGATGAGGTCGCGAATTTGCTCCTGCGAAAGCGAAGGCGCAGACCCAGCTACTGTGTCTGACGGTGGTTGTTGGGGCTGAGGGACTTCTTGGCCGAGCACGAAGCTACATGCTGAAAAGGCGAGGAAAAGCGAGAGCTTAAGGTGCACGTTCATGTTACGCAGTTAAAACCCGGCAGGTTCCGCCGAGTTGCTCCCCAAACCGTAAAAATGGTTAGGTTACTTTTCGGCCCGCCCGAGGCAGCCAGCCCGGAAGGAGCGGTCGTCCAGACGATGCAGGCGTTTGGCCATGCCAGAGCGCAAGAGCGGATGGTGGCGGATGGTGAATAAGTATTCGGCGATGAACCAGAGGTGATCACTAGTAGTCATCCAGTTCCGGCGATCAAAGCGTGCCAGGTTGACGGGGCGTGAAAAGGTTCGCAACGAACGCTCACGACGCAGATTGAAGTAAACATCGAAGTAACTGAGGGCTAGTTCGCGCAGAGTGCGATAGACGGGCTCGCGGTAGCGGCATCCAGTGTAGTTGGATTTGGCGATAGCGCCCCAGTGACCGTGCATGCGATATATAGCTACGACGTGGTCAGTGTCATGTTCGGCTTCGAGGTCGAAAACCAGTGGGAGGTAGCCGTTGGCTCGCAGAGCGGCAGCAGCCAGGGTTGCGCCTTCAAAGCAGTGGGAAGTATTTTCGCGCAACACACGACGCGGTGACCATGCGGTATCGGCCAAGTGGTAAGGCATGTCATCGAGAAACCGCTGAATTCCATGCGGTGTTTTCAAGCTACGAAGCTTGCGTAGTTCTGCCGGAGTGAAGTCGTCATTCATTGTCCGATGCAGTGTATCGTGCTGGTCGGGCTAAAAGCGTTAACCACAGAGGTCACAGGGATCACAGAGGAACGCACGGTCCTTCCGATCCGAACGGGTGCCCCACCCTTCCCGTGCTCTTTGCGGGAGGGTGGGGATTTCCCTAATCATTCGAACAGCTCCGCAATCTCCCTCGGTTCGTCCACGGTTACATCCGGCGGAGCTTCGCACAAAGTGTGCGGGGCGAATCCGTAAGTCACGCCGCAAGTCCACAAGCCAGCGTTGCGACCGGTGAGTACATCCACGGATGAATCGCCTATCATGAGCGTTTCTTCAGGGTGAGACTTGGTTTCACGCAGCAGGGTCTGGGCACCTCTCGGGTCGGGTTTCTTGGTGGCGAAACTGTTTCCGCCGTAGATATGAACGAAGAATTCCGTCAGGGCGAAGGCATCAACGATTGCTCGTGAGGGAATTACCGGTTTGTTGGAAAGCACGGCCATCTTTCGAGGCACTCCGTTCGCGTGCGCAATAGCGGCAAGCATCTCCTTCACGCCCTTGTACAGGTGGGTATGGTCGAGCTTGTGAACCCGATAATAGGCGTAAAAATGTTCCAGCGCCTCTTTAACCAGACCTTCATCGCGGGGATCGCCGAGGGCGCGCCGCACCAGCATGGGGGCTCCGTCGCCCACGTAGGAAGCAATCAAATCGCCGGGTAAATCTGGACGGCCGCAATGTTTGAGCGTGGCATTGACTGAGTGAATAAGGTCGAGACGAGAGTCAATCAGGGTGCCATCGAGGTCGAAGATCAGAAGCTTGATTTTGCCGGGGTCGAACTTGCGGTGGAATTTGATCATCCAGTTTCAGGATAAATGATTGGGGGAGCGTGCAGCACTCAGCATTCAGCAATTGGCATTTGGCAATTAGCATTTGGTCGTTGGGGGTTAGGTCAGCAATCCGATCTAAAGAGGCTAAGTGCCAAATGCTGAGCTGAATGCTGAGAGCTGAATGCTGACAGCTAATTTGCCTTCTCATTTACAATGGAACACGATGGCGACCAAGACAGATCCTAAACCGGCAGGCGTGGCTGACGAGAAAATCAAGGGTGGGAAGACCTACGAAGGTCTCTCCCGTGAGCAGCTGATTGAGGCGTACCGCATCATGTACACCTCGCGGCGTCTGGACGACCGGGAAATTCTGCTCAAGCGCCAGCAAAAAATCTTTTTCCAGATATCCGGGGCGGGCCATGAAGCTATCGGTTTGGCCGCCGGCTTTACCCTTAAGCCAGCCTACGATTGGTTCTATCCTTACTATCGCGATCGCGCTTTGTGTCTGGCTTTGGGGGCAACGCCCTACGAGATGTTGCTGATGGCGGTAGGTGCGGCCGATGATCCGCAGTCGGGTGGGCGGCAGATGCCCTCGCACTGGGGCTTCCCCAAGTTGAATGTGGTTACGCAATCCTCTCCCACTGGAACTCAGGTATTACAAGCCGTTGGGTGCGCGGAGGCCGGCCGCTATTTCGCTGCTCGCCCACAGGCCACAGGCAAGGGTCAGGGTGACTATCGCCAGTTCAGAGATGTGCAGTTTCATGGGGATGAGGTCACCTACGTTTCCTTGGGAGACGGCACCACCAGCGAAGGCGAATTTTGGGAAGGGATGAACACCGCAGCAAACCGCAAGCTGCCAGTCGTATTCGTGGTACAGGACAACGGATACGCCATCTCGGTGCCCGTAGAAGTGCAAACTGCTGGCGGAAACATCTCGCGGTTGGTAACGGGGTTCCCGAATTTTCATTTTGAAGAAGTAGATGGTACTGACCCGGTGCTATCGTATGCAGCGTTTGCGCGGTCGGTGGCATACTGCCGCGCCGGCAGAGGACCGGCATTCATTCATGCGCATGTGATCCGGCCCTATTCGCATTCGCTTTCCGATGACGAGAAACTATACCGTCCGGATGCGGAACGCGAACGCGACGCGGCCCGCGATCCGATCACCCGCATGCAGATGTTCCTCATCCGCGAGGGCATCCTCGACGAGAAAGGTATTAACAAGCTGGAAAAGCAGGTTGAGGATGATCTTCAGATTGCAGTCGATCAGGCCCTGGCCGCGGCTTTGCCCAAGCCTGACTCGGTGATGAGTTTCATATATTCTCCAGATCTGGATCCAACCAGCGCCGCGTTCGAGACGGAAGCGGCTGTGGCAGCCCCGAGTGCGGATGCCAAGAAGGTCGCGCCCAAGACCATGGCCGATCTCATCAACGCCACACTACGTGACGAGATGCAGCGGGACGAGCGCATCCTGATTTTCGGTGAGGATGTAGCCGACGCCAGCCGGGAACAGTATCTGGACGAGAAGTTAATCAAGGGCAAGGGCGGCGTTTTCAAACTGACATTTGGCTTGCAGCATGAATTCGGCTCTGATCGCGTGTTCAATTCGCCGCTGGCGGAAGCCAACATTGTAGGCCGTGCTGTTGGCATGGCTACGCGCGGGCTGAAGCCGGTGGTGGAGATCCAGTTCTTCGACTATATCTGGCCCGCGATGATGCAACTTCGCAATGAGCTGCCCCTCATCCGCTGGCGCTCTAACAACGGTTTTTCTTGTCCGGCTGTGGTTCGAGTCGCAATTGGCGGATACCTGACTGGCGGCGCCATTTATCACTCGCAGTGTGGCGAGAGCATCTTCACGCACACGCCTGGGATGCGTGTCGTTTTTCCGTCGAACGCTTTGGATGCAGCGGGCTTGCTGCGTACGGCGATCCGTTGCGATGATCCGGTACTGTTCCTTGAACACAAACGGCTCTATCGCGAAACTTTTGGTCGCGCTCCCAACCCCGGGCCCGACTATATGATCCCGTTCGGCAAAGCCAAGATCGTTCAGCCGGGCACGGATTTAACTGTCATCACGTACGGGGCGGTCGTGCCCCGTGCATTGCAGGCAGCGCAAAAGCTGGAGCGCGAACAAGGATTGAAAGTCGAATTGATTGACCTGCGATGCTTGAATCCGTTCGATTGGGACACGATTGCCGCTTCGGTGAGCAAGACCAACCGCGCGCTGGTTGCCTACGAGGATTCCCTGAGCTGGGGTTACGGCGCGGAGATTGCCGCCCGCATAGCGGATGAACTGTTCGATCAACTCGACGCACCCGTGCGTCGCCTGGCTGCCAAAGATGTGTTTGTTGCCTATCAACCGATTCTGGAAGATTCCATCCTGCCCCAGGCCGACGATCTACTGAGGGCGATGAAGGAGCTGGCGGAGTACTGAGTGGTTGTGGCCAGCCTCCCAACTGGGTCTTATTCCTGAAGATCCGGTTGTAGACGTGTAGGAACCAATGTTCGCGGGGAGCTAACCTGTTGCAACAGCAGGAGTAGTACTGGCCCTGAATTCCCCCTGAAGCCCTTCCTGCGCTTATGCTATTACTCTTCACACTTTGTAAAAATACAGTCAAATCGGCTCTGGAAGCGTGTCTTGAAGCCTTTTCAGTGCTATAGTTTCAGCCCGCAAGTGAATCGCAAAATCTTTTGAGTTCTGCCGTAGGCGTCACAGAGGAATGGGGAAAATGAAAAACAGGATATTCGGATTTGGGCGCACGTTTTGGGTTCTGACTATGGCTGTTTTGCTGGTCAATGTCGCTTTGGCCGCAAGCAAAGAGAAGGTCATCCATAGCTTCACCGGAGGTAATGACGGAATCGATCCGGCTGCGACGCTGGTGGCAGATTCCGCTGGCAATTTTTATGGGACAACAGTCAAGGGCGGAACCGGCAATCTGTGCACGGACGGTTGCGGCACCATCTTCAAATTGTCACCGACTTCTGGCGGCGGATGGAAGGAGACGGTGTTATACAACTTCACCGGCGGCAGCGATGGCAAAAACCCCTACGGCGGACTCGCGATTGATAGCAAGGGAGACCTTTTCGGCACTACGGTCGCGGGAGGATCCGGCGGGGCGTGCGCCGGAGATGGTTGCGGCGTCGTATATCTGCTCTCGAAAGCAGGGAAGAACTGGGTCCAAACCGTGCTTTACAACTTCACCGGCGGCAAGGATGGGTTCGGTCCTGGTGGTACTGTGGTCCTCGACAATAATGGCAATCTCTACGGAACCACTCCCGACGGCGGCAACCTGAAGAAGTGTAACGGGGGTGGCTGTGGCGTGGTCTATCAGATTTCGCCGATCCGGGGCGGTGGTTGGAAAGAAACGGTGCTGCACACCTTCACGGGTGGCGTGGACGGCGCTGTAGGCTCGCTGGGCCCGCTGTTTCTCGACAAAGCAGGGAATCTGTTCGGGATCGCGGAACTTGGGGGCGATGCTACCTGCCAGTGTGGAACCGCATATCAGCTCTCGCTTGTAAACGGATCCTGGAAATTCAAGACCCTTGACGCCTTTAAAGGAACCCCCAAAGCTGGATTTCCTTACGGCGGTGTGATTGCCGACAGCAAGGGAAATCTTTATGGCACAACCTACTTCGGCGGCGCGAAAGGTACAGGCTCGGTATTCAAGCTCACAAAGTCGGCAGGCAAGTTTACCGAGAGCGTGCTGTACAGCTTTACCGGCGGGGCGGACGGTGGTTCGCCGACCACGACGCTAATGTTTGACGCCAAAGGCAATCTTTTCGGCACGACCTCGGCGGGCGGCGACAGCAACGGGGATGGAGTCGTGTTCAAACTGACTCCCAGTTCCGGCGGTAAGTGGAAGGAAAGTGTGGTCCACCGTTTTGCGAATTCGCCAGACGGGTCCAATCCCTACTACGGCCTAGCGCTCGATAAGGCCGGCCATCTTGTGGGTACCACCGCCATCGGTGGCGGTAGTGGCCAAGGAGTTGTTTTTCAGATTACACCGTAAATCAATTTCTCCGGCCGCAGTGCTATCGCTGTGGCCGGAGGTTTTTCTGCACCATTCAGGCCTCGACGAACCCATGCTTCGCTAAGCAATGCTCGTTAAATTCCGCAGTCCGAGGATTCCGCCTATCAGCAAGAGGAATCTTGACCCAGACTGTGGTGCCCCGGCCAAGCGCGGACTGAATGTCCACCGTGCCGCCAATCTTTTCGACATTGGTCTTCACCACATCCATCCCGACGCCGCGGCCAGACACATTGGTCACTTTCTCAGCGGTGGAGAATCCGGGCAGGAAGATCAGGTTAAAAATCTCCCGCTCAATCATGTGAGCGGACTGTTCGGCTGTGATGACACCGCGCTCCAGCGCTTTTTTGCGGATACGCTCGGCGTTTAGGCCCGCGCCATCGTCGCTGATCTGGATATTGACCTGCCCGCTTTCATGAAAGGCGCGCAAAATCAACCGCCCGGTGCGGTCCTTGCCCGCCTTCACCCGGTCATCGGGAAGTTCAATGCCATGGTCCACGGAATTGCGCACCAAATGTGTGAGCGGGGCCTTGATGGCCTCGATGATGGTCCTGTCAAGCTCCGTCTCTTTGCCTTCCATCTCAAGGTTGACTTGCTTGCCGCAATTTAGCGCGACATCGCGGATGGTTCGCGGGAATTGAGCCCAGATGTTCCCGATAGGCTGCATACGGGTCTTCATGACCACCACTTGCAGTTCGGTAGTGATCAGGTTCAGACGCTGGGAGGTCGCCGCAAAGCTGGTGTCATTTACGCGGTTGGCAAGCTGCAAGACCTGGTTACGTGCCAGCACGAGCTCTCCCACTAGATCCATCACTTTGTCCAACAATCCAACATCGACGCGGATGGTGCTGTCCGAGGCCGTTGCGTGTCCGCGGAAGCCCTGTTGGATGCGCAGCGCATCCACGATATCAGCTGGCCGTACCGCACCGTGTTCGACCAGGATCTCGCCCAGACGACGGGGGTCGCCTTGATTTTGCTGCGCGGTTGCGAACTCGATCTCGGCTGGAGTGACGCCCGCGGTTTGCATCAGAATGTTGCCAATCGAAGTAGCCTGCGAGGGGGTTATTTCGGAAGACACCTCCTGCAGGGGCGCAATCCGGCTTTTCGTGGTCACTCCGGGTACTTGTTGCAGACGGGTCAGGGTGGCTATCAGAGCGGAGTCGTCGCGCTCGCCTTCCTGCCCATCGGTTTCGATGCTGCCGAGCATCTGGCGGACTGCGTCCACCATGCTGAGCAGCGCCGTGGTGATTTCGGGGTTGAGCGTGAGCAGGCGGTCCCGCAGCCGGGTGAGCAGGTTTTCGCCGACATGGGCAACCACCTCCAGCTTGTGGAAGCCGAGAAATCCGCACGTGCCTTTAATGGTGTGGATGGTGCGAAACACGCTGGCCAATGCCGGCGCATCATGCGGGTCTTTCTCCAGACCAACCAGTTCCCGGTCCAGCCGATCCAGGTTCTCGTAACTCTCCACGAGAAAGTCCCTGACGATATCACTGTCGCTCATGAATGCAGTTCCTTTTTGTCCTATCGTCCCCCTTGCAATTCTGATTAGGTGCTAGATCCTCTGGCATGAGGCGCGCCTCGGTGCGAAAGGTCATGAGCAGGCGGGGTACTATGTTCAAGACGTAAATAAGATTCTTCTTAGCTGGTGGTCGGATAGAGATAGCTCTTCGGAGTCCCAACCCATCCACCACAAAGGATACGCAAGGTACACAAAGGTTCCAACCTGACCCTACTGTGCCTTGACTCATTGCTTTGGGACGACCAGCGAAAGCGATTACTTGCTCGCTCAAATCCAGACACCAGCAACCCATGGTGTACTACGACCTCCATTCTGACGTGCAGAATGGACTACTCCATCACGGGCTATGTCACACAATACAAAGAGAAACAGCCATCGAAACTAAGGCTTGGGCAAAGTGCCAACGCCGAGTACAATCAGGGTGCACCCTTCAGCTCGGCAAATTTAGAGACAGACCAGTATTGATCGAGGAAATTACCTGCTCAACCTGTTGCTAAGGAGATTACATGCGTCAAAAAGGCT
>Ga0207136_1085_pt1 | contig 19642 bp, 16 predicted proteins | sample Alteio_BWMinHeat_8_FD_153552 | JGI IMG/M metagenome (GOLD analysis project Ga0207136, IMG submission 153552) | Enriched cells from forest soil in Barre Woods Harvard Forest LTER site, Petersham, Massachusetts, United States -... | ecosystem: Environmental > Terrestrial > Soil > Temperate forest >...
GGCAAGAACGGATTAATCCAAACCTACCTTGGAAAAGAGCGCCTATCCTGCAATCGCGTCGGGCAAGGCTCCGCGCGTGCGCTCGCGCCTGCCGAACTCCTGGACCGCGCTTTCGAGATCCGCGATGCTGAAATCTGGCCAGCGTTTCGGTAGGAAAACGAACTCAGCGAACGCGCACTCCCACAGAAGAAAATCAGAAAGCCGTTGCTCGCCTCCCGTTCGTATGAGGAGGTCCACTTCCGTGGAGCCGCCGCGAAGAACTTCCGCGAGGACATTCGAGAACGACTCGGGCGATAGCTCGGTGACTTTATAAAAGCGGCAAGCGGCGTGGTAGATCGCCTCGCGGGCGGAGTAATCGATCGCCAGCCGAAGATGAAGCCTCATGCCGTTTGCCGTGGCGGCCTCGGAATCAGCTATGGCTTGGCGCAGTGTGGCGGGGATGCGGTCGCGGCGGCCGATGACGCTTAGGCGCACGCCTTCCTCGATGCAATGCGATGTTTCCACCAGTAGGTATTCGTGCAGAAGACGAAGAATCGCATTAACTTCGGCGGCCGGCCGCTTCCAATTGGCCGAGGATAGCGCGAATAGCGTAAGTGTATGAATTCCCAGGCGGGGCGCTGCTTCTATAATGCGCCGCGCCGATTCGGCTCCCGCGCGATGCCCGGCGGAGCGAGGTAGTCCGCGCGAAGTGGCCCAGCGCCCGTTTCCATCTGAGATGATGGCGACGTGCAGGCCGGGCTCCAGTGCCAACGGGGTCTTCGTCGTCATGATGTGCTGCGTGGTCAATTGCTGCATGTTTTTTCTACTTTCTCCGCCGCTGGGGAAAGGGATATAAACTACTCTATAATACAAAGTGACTGCGCAAAAAAATTTGCCGGGCTCAGCCCTCGCGCGTCGCGCGAATCAGCGCCTCCATATGGTTCAGGTAGCGCTCCAGCGCACGCCGGCCCGCTGCCGTCAGCCGGTACTCAGTCTTGGGCAGCCGTCCATCAAAGGATTTCGTGCAGACGATGTAATCCGCTTCTTCGAGTTTGCGAGCGTGGACGCTCAGATTGCCGTCGGTAGTCTTAAGGAGAGCCTTGAGCTCGTTGAAAGTCAGCGAGCGATTCACAGCCAGCGCACTCACTATCCCTAGCCGGATCCGCTCATGTATCAATCGGTCCAGGTCAGGGGAGACGGCTTCCCGCCCGGATCCGCGGACGGCGGCCAGTGACCCATCACGTTCGCGCGTGCGCTGGACCCGTTCCTGATGCGCTGAGGATGACTTCGCCATGAAATTCTCTTTATCCCCCGTGGTGCCGCGCAATCCAAATTCCAAAGCCGATTTGCAATGCGCCAAATCCCGCCGCCATGAACGCATCGCCCCACGCAGCGGGTGCAAGAAGCGCCGCAGCGCCGAGACTCATCAGGCAAAAGCCCATGACCGGAACCACGCGCACGGAAAACGCTCCGCCCGTGACGATAGCAGTCCCATAGAGTAGCAGCCAAACGCCCGGCAACACGGCCGCAGCCCCAGCGGCATAGAGAGCGAAAGTCAACAAGCCGCCAACGATGATCGGTGGAGCAAAACTAAACAGGAATTTCCGCCCCGGACCTGAGAAAAGAGTCGAATTTGCGCGGTGCGCTTTCGTGACGGCTGTCGGCGCGGCGATCGCTACGGCAACGAAAGCCTCAAGGAGCCAGACCGCAAGCCAGGCACGAGGCGAAGACTGGCGCGCTGCCACAAAGGCAGCCGCAAGCGCCGTAATCCCCATGGCCACGCCGCCCCAGCCGGGCACGGCAGTAAACTCCGCCGCGCTCTCCATAGTCTCGCGAATGTATTTGAGATGATCGGCCGCACGAGCGTCGATCGGGATGGGTTCGCGCTTATTCGAACGGAGGGGGCCAGCAGCTACCATAAAAACAGCATCCACCAAAAACGCGCTTCTGTCAAGTACTTTGTGAAACAAAGCATATTCGCCACTATGCCGCCGATGACCGCCTGGGATAGCGACCCTTGATCGCGTTCCAGCGGATCGTGAACACGTCCAAAAACATTTGAATGCTGTCATGAAACATATTGACCTTTGTCGCAGGCGAATGCCCCCACCGAACGGGAATCTCGATCGTGCGCAGTCCGTGATGCCGGGCCAGATAGAGCAATTCGGGATCGAACCCGAACCGCTCGATGCGCTGCTGCTCGAAAAGGATTTGGCAGCGTTCGCGCCGAAATGCTTTGAACCCGCACTGCGTATCTACAAAGGGCAGCCGCAAGATCACGCGCACGATCGTGTTAAAAATAATACCCGCGAACTCGCGGAAGCGTGACTCATGTACGGTAATAAGACTGCGGTCGAGCGCCCGCGAGCCTATCGCCACATCGTAAGTCTTCAAAGCCTCGAGAAGTTTTGGGGCTTCTTCAATCGGCGCGGAGAGGTCGGCATCTGTGAAAAGCACGCTCTGGCCACGCGCTTCAAGCATCCCGTGGCGGACGCTGAACCCCTTGCCGCGATTTACGCCGTTCGAAATGACCCGCAGGCCTGGAAGTGTCTTCCGGTAAGACTCAGCAACCCCTGCCGTTCGGTCTTTCGAGCCATCATCAACCACAAGAATCTCTGTCTCTGCTCCCAAACTTGGAAGATAAGCTGCGATTTGCTCGAGAGTGGAGGGAAGGCGCAGCTCTTCGTTATAGGAGGGAATTACAATCGAAAGGTCAGGAGCAGCGGCACTCATCGCGCCGGCGGTTCCTTCCATCCGTGATAGCCAATGAGGGGTACGAACCGGCACGCTTCCAGGGTGCGTGTCTCGAACGAATTCCCGTGTCGCTCAATGTAGAGCAATTCCTGATTCTCCGCGTCGCCTACCGGCAAAATCAGCCGGCCACCTTCGGCGAGCTGCGAACGAAGCGGTTCCGGCACCGCTGGCGCCGCCGCGGCAACGAGTACCGCGTCAAACGGGGCAAGTTCCGGCAGCCCTAGCGTGCCGTCGCCACAGTGAACATGAACAGTCCCATACCCGAGCCGCTCAAGTCTGGCCGAGGCCGAGGAAGCAAGTTCTGAGTGTGACTCGATTGTGAAAACGATTTTCGCCAAGTGCGAAAGAATCGCCGCTTGGTAGCCGCACCCCGTCCCGATTTCCAAGACGCTCTCGTTACCCGTAACGTGTAGCGCGGCCGTCATTGCCGCAACAATGTAAGGCTGCGAAATCGTCTGGCCCTCACCGATCGGCAACGGCGCGTCTTCGTACGCCCGCTGACGAAACTCCTTCGGCACAAACTCTTCTCGACGCACGGCGTCCATAGCCGCAAGCACGCCGGGATCACGAACGCCACGCCGCCGCAATTGCTTTTCGATCATTTCAGCGCGCTGCAAAGCGAATCCATCCATGCCGGAGCTCTTACCGTACGTCTCGTTTGCCGAGCTATCGCGAAACAGTTTCATCTCAGTCGCACCGTCTCCTTGCCTCTTGCCACCGCACTTTCCAACTCCTCAGGCATGCGAGAACGCAGCGGCGTGCTTTTCCCAAGCTCGTGTTTCGAGAATGTCCGAGATTTGGGCAATCGCCAGGTCGCATTCCTCTTCACGATTGTAAAAATGTGGCGAGAGCCGCACGCCGGCCTTTGGACGGTAATCCACCAGAATCTCTCGCGCCAGCAGCTCGCGGCATACCTCGGCCGCATGCGGGCAGTCGACGGAAATCGTTCCGGCTCGCTCTGCAGGATTTTCCGAGGTGTTTACCCGCCATCCATGAGCTTTCGCAGCGTCGAAGAGCCGGGCGGTCATGCGCATCGATTTTTCGCGAATCGCGCCAATCCCGGCTTTGTTCAGAATGTCGAGTCCCGGCTGGCACGCGTACAACGCAGGAATGTGCGGCGTGCCATTCAAATAGCGGAAGGAATCCTCTCGGGCATCGATAGCGCCAGTCTCAAACGCAAAGGGCCGCCGGTGCGCAAGCCAGCCCGCGATCGCCGGCTGCAGCTTCGCGCGCAAATCCTCCCGAACATAGAGATACCCCACGCCTGGTCCGCCGCACAACCACTTGAGCACGCCGCCGCACGCAAAATCCGCGCCCAGACCGCGGACGTCGACAGGAATCGTGCCCGCAGCCTGAAAGAGATCGAGGATGACGTGCGCCCCAACCCGATGCGCTTTTTCAATAATCGCTCGTGCATCCACGATGTAAGCACTTCGGAACAGCACCTGTGAGATCGGCACCAGCAGCGTGGCCTCATCAATCGCGTCAAGAAACTTGCTGAGGTCGAATCGCACGGGATCGCCACTGGGGACGAGTTCGACCCTTGCACCATTACGGCGCTGTTCATGGAAGAAGTATTGAATCGATGGAAATTCCAGGTCCGTCAGCACCACCTTGTTGCGCGGCCCGAGAAAATCAAAACACGAACTGATCACCGCCTGAATCAGCGTGACGTTTTGATGCAGCGAGATTTCGCCCCGTCCCGCGCCAATCAACGGAGCGATCTTGTCACCTACGTTGACGGCCATCTCCCACCAGCCCTCTTCCCAGGCCCGCACACCGCGCTCGCCCCATGAATCGGCGTAAGCTCGCATTTCGTCGTACACGCCTCGAGGCATGGCACCCAGCGAATTGCTGATCATATACGTCGTGCGCTCAAGGATCGGAAATTCGCCGCGCCACTTTAGCAGTTCATCCATCTTTCACAACTCCATCAGAAATCTTCTGGGAACGGACCCTTCTCCACACAAGGTAGCACAGCGAAATGAAGACAAGCCAGGGAACCCCCGCCCTCAGCGTTATGCGCAGACCAGGGACCCACCACGTCGAAATGAGCACGGCAGTAAGCGCTGCCAGTCCGAAAGCAGAACTCCACGGCCCCTGCGGAGCGAGTCTCAGCGGAGGTTTTGCCCACTTTTCGGTTCGGCGGCGAAATGCAAGATGAGTGACAAAAATCATTTGCCAGACGAAAATTCCGCCAAGAAACGCCGACCCCAGCATGTAGATGTACGCTTTAGCAGGAGACAAATAATCAACGACGAGTGCCGCGATCATTCCCACGCTGGACACCAGCAACGCCGATACCGGCGTTCCGCGTGGGCTCAACCGACCCAAGACTGACGGAGCATAACCGCCGCGCGACAGCGAAAAAAGCATTCGCGACATCAGGTACAAGTTGCAATTCACGCTGGAAAGCGCCGCCGTAAGCACCACGAAATTCATCACTCCTGCAGCCGCGGGAATGCCGACGATTTCGAAAACACGCACAAACGGGCTTTCACCCAACCCGACCTCGTTCCACGGCACGATGCCGACAACGATCGCAAGCCCTCCCACATAAAAAAGCCCCATCCGCCCAAGCGTCCAGCGCAATGCCCTCGGCAACGCCGTCGTAGGATCCTTCGCCTCACCGGAAGTAACGGCGACGATCTCCACACCCAGAAAGCTGAAGATCGCCATCGCAACACCGAGTCCAACGCCTTCCAAGCCGTTCGGAAGAAATCCTCCATGCCCGGTATAGTTCGCAATCCCTATTCGAGGAAAGCCAATACCCAGGATCAGCGCCGCTCCTAGAATCAGAAACACGGCGATGGTCAGCACCTTGATCATCGCGAACCAATATTCGAATTCACCAAAACTCGCTACGCTTCGGGCGTTCACATAAACGAGCGCCGCCGAAAATCCCGCAATCCACATCCACGACGGCACATTCGGGAACCAATGTTGGCAATAGATCGACGCGGCCACTGCCTCGCTGCCGGTCGCGATCACCTGCGCCAGCCAGTAGGAATACCGCATCGCAAACCCAGCCCACGGATGCACGTACATTTCGGCGTAAACGCCAAACGAACCGGCCACCGGATGTGCCACGGTCATTTCGCCGAGCGCCCACATCAAGCACAGCGCAATCGCTGCCGCCGCCAAATAACTAAAAATCACGCCTGGCCCTGCAAGCTTTACGGAAATGGCGCTGCCAAGGAACAGTCCGGTTCCTATCGCTCCCCCCATCGCGATCATCGAAAGTTGCCGCGGCGTTAGATTGCGATGAAGTCCAGCCTCTCGGTCTATGATTTCGACGTGGTCCGCGCCGCCCGGTGCCGCCGCGCCCGCTTTTTCGATCTCGGCCATGGCGCGGCATGGTAGCAGAAAGCCTCAACTACCGTTACCAGTCCTACCTGAACCAATGGACAGTTAAACGAGAAGCACGCCTGTACTGTGCCAATGTCATTCCCTGCCGAGGCATTTTCTACAATTTCATAAGTGGCGGAATGGGTCTGAATGCTCCGCCGCGGAGGAAGTCATGAAGGCCGTTTTAGCCCTTGTCATTATTTACGTCGGAACATTTTTCCTTGCCATCCAGGGTGCATCCCAAAACCCGGTCATTGCCGCGCCGCAGAACGCTGCCGCGCAGGACCAGGCAAGCCCCGCTCAAGCGAAGCCCATCGATCCCGTCAAGGATTCGGATATTCGCTCGCTGATGGAACTCATCGGCGCGCATGATTTGGTGCAGGACGCTGTCAACAATTCCAGTGAGCAGTACAGGGAAAAACTTCTCGCTACTGTTCCCAATAACGAAAAAGGCCAGGCCTTTGTAACTTCGTTTATAGAGAGCTATCAGAAGAAATTCGACGTCGCCCAGTTGACCGAGCAGCTCGTCGTCATTTACGACAAGCACTACACCGACGACGAGATCAAGACTCTGCTGCAGTTCTACGGCTCTCCTGTGGGACAGAAGGTCGCCGCAGAAATGCCCAAAATTAGTCGCGAAATCCAGGCAGCCAGCCGCACCACCGGCGCGAAAGCCGCAAAAGAAGCCCTCCAAGCATTGAAGGCGCAAAATCCGGAGATTGGCCAATCCGCGCGCCTGAACAACGGCACCCGCCGCTGGCAACCGGGCGCCCGCGCACAACAAAACGCGCAACAAGGCCAGCCGCAGCAGGCAGCGCAACAGCCTGATCCGCCGCAATTCTGAAGCGCAATTCTGAAGAATGAGCGGCTTCGGCCACTTCTATTGAAAGTGCTTCTTGAATTTGACGTCGATTCCAAACGTGCCGTTCTGGTCCCGCAGCGCCACAATTGATACATTCCGGTTTATGTTGTATTCCACCTGAATGACCTGCTGTTGTGTCGACCCCACATTCGAAACATAAGTAATCGTTAGATCCCGCGTGACCTGCTGCTCCACCGTGACGCGCGCCGCGGCGTTCTGTGACGAACTCGTCGAGCCCACTTCCGCCAGCCCAGGATCAACCCGGAACCTCGTAATCCCGAACAATCGTTCAACCCGCCCCCCTAATTGGCTGGAGACCGCTTCAGAGAGAATCGCCGTAGCACCCGAACTGGCGGATTGGGATGTCCCTGTTCCACCGCCTCGAATGCTCGCTTCCGAGCTTGTTTGCCCTAGCGCCAGCAGCGTGATGATGTCGTTCGCGGGCAACGGCGGGTCAGAGCGGTAGGCCAAGGTCAGCTTGCTTGCCGGCCCGTTAAAATTCAGTGTGATCTCGTACTGCTGAATTGTTGTTGTGGCTTCCACGTTCAGCACCGGGTCCAGCCGGAACGGATTGGCAAAGTTCATGTCGCCGCGCGTCACCTTATACCTGTCTCCGTGAAACGTCATCTCGCCCGCGAGAATGTGGATGTGCCCGAGGAGAATCGGGTGCTCCCACGTGCCCCGTACGCGAAGATTAGCTTCTGCTTCCAGTTCGGCACCGGGCCATTCCATGCGTGCGTCGGGAGAAGAGAGCGCCGTGATGTCGAATTGCAAATTACGCAAGAAGGGCGAGCTCGTCGATGGTCCCGAAATGCTCCCTTTTGAAGATACAAGTACGCTGGCAACCTCGAGGCCCTGCGTTAGCGTCACCCGTTCAATCACCACTCTTCCCGAAAGTACTCCAGAAGACGGCGTCCCCGTCAGCCGCAGCGAGCCGCCGACCAGCCAGCTCATCCCTTCGGGATATCGGATGCGCGCGCGATCGGTGCGCACAGATATGTCGTACCGCAGCGGGCTTTCGATGTAGTTGACGCTCCCGGTGAGGTGCAGCGTGCCTCCGCCCGATTCGGCCGTGACGTTTTCAAAGAACAGCCGCGTCGCGTCAAAGACCAAATCGCCCGTGATGTTGCTCATCCCCGTCGGAAAATCGGCCACTCGTGCGGAGGCGCTTCCTATGTGCACTTTTCCAGTGATGCGCGGACGGTCAAAAAAACCTTCGAAAGTCGCATTGATTTGTGCCGGACCGTTCGCTTCCACGGCCGGCAAGAATCCGGTCAGTAGCCGCAGGTCCAGGGCGCCATTCAGTTTCAGCCCAAGAGTGCCTCGACCCGCAAACCGCACCGAGCCCGCAATGGCGATATTTGTATCGGTCCCTTTGAATGTGGCTTGATCGATCTCCACGCTCTCCTTCGAGGTGCGCAGATGAATCGGTCCCACGTTTTCCAGCTGCACGTTCGCGTAATTCAGCGCCAGCCGCGAAAACCTGGCGTCCATCACGATGTTCTCAAGATGTTTCAAATCGCCAGCCACAGTGATGTCCCCGTCAGCTACTCCGTGCCCATTGAACTGCTTGAGGTGCAAGGCAGTCATCAAAAACGGATTCAGATCGATGTTCGCAATCGTAACTTTTCCGTTTAAGGCATAAGGATCAGCCAACCCTAGCGTCACCTTTCCGGATATGCCTCCCGTGGTCATCGCCGAACCAAGTTCCAACTTCGCGATATGGCCGTCGGAAGAGAGACTCCCGTCGAAGCTTCCGATCACGTCCTTGCCGATGCGAAAATCCACCACTCGGAATGTGCCATCGCTTTCCAGCGCCGAGAGCGGTCCGTTGGCCTTCACTCGAAACGTAACCAATCCTCCAACCGGCAACCTCACCGATTGCAACTTCTCAATATCTTCAAGCGGGAGCGATGCTCCCACCAGATCCGCCCTTATCCTTTGATCCGTGAACCGATAACCCGCCGTCCCCGTCACGATGCCCGCACCTCGGCCGTTCTCCTTACCGGGTGCGAACACGCGTAACTCAGCGTCTGCGATGCGTATTTCGTCTGGCGAAAGGTTCAGCTGGCCTCGCAATCGATTGAAGGACACGCCATAGACTCTTCCCTCGGCGAGATCGAAGAGCCCCGTGACGCCAGGCGCGACGCGCGTCCCGTGCCCATGCAATTGCCCGCTCAACACTCCTTGCACTGGATAGTTCGATCCAAAAAGCTTCTGGATGGTCTCGACCGAAGCTTTATCGAAGCTCACATCTGCCGTCCACTCGTTGTTCGACAGAAAACTCCAGTCCGTCAAGTCCAGGGTTCCCTCGATCTCCGTATCCATTGCGCCGAATCGCAACTTGCCTCGCGCCAGAGCAAGTTCCGTAGGCGAATAGCTGAGATCGCCTTCTACGGAATCCAGCGCGACACCGTTATAGCGTATGTGCTCGCCACGAACATGCCCGCTAAGCGTCGTCCGGCCACTCGGCTCTGTGATCTTGCCGTCCCACTGCCCGCTTCCCGAGATCTCTTTGATTGCGTTCGCGGAGCCGCGCCTCGCGCCGCGAAGCGCGTCAATGAAATCCTTGTAAGACTCCAGAGCGCCCGTTTCGAAATGCACGTCCAGCATGGAATTTCGCGGCGCCAGCACGCCCGTAATTCTCCCCCGCGACGACGGCGTTTCGAATTCGCCCGAGCTGATCGCGAAAACTCCGGAATCGTAACCGTAGTGGAGTTGCCATCTCGCCGTAACCGGCACATGGCCTGGTGCCAGGACGTCCACGGGCGACCATTCCATCTTTCCGCCAAGCTCAAAGTGCTCAAACGCTCTGCTCCACGTTTCGATCGTGTCCCCGCTGAGCAACGCGTCCCATTCCAGCTCATCGATCGGAAAACCTAGATGCTCGATCGCCGGGAACACTCGCGCCAGATGCATACCTTCCAAGTGCGTGTCCGCGCGGAATTGTACGCCCGCGAAGCGCAGCGTCACTTTTCCCTTCGCACTTCCCCCAAATCCTTCCGCGACGAAATCCGGCGCCACAAGCCCGTCGTTGTTTATGCTGTAGCTAGCGCGGCTCGTTAGTCCTGTGACGTGAAAAATGTTATAGCTCAGATGGATGTCACGCCCAACGTAGCTCCCCGTGCCTTTGTACTGGCCATTCGCGAAGGTTCCTTCCCCGCGAACATCAACGTGTCCGGTCGGCACCTGCGGCGAACGAAAAGTCTCCCGAAAGTCGAGCAGTTCGACCCACCCCCGGTAACGGAAGCTCCATTTGGGTTTGGTGAAGTCGGACATTTCCGCCTGCGCATCAAGGTGCGAACGTCCAGCGCTCAACACGCCTTGCTCCAGGGTGAAGCCGTCACGCCACAAGGTAAATCTCGCCGAAAGATTGGCAGGCAATGGCGCCATTCCCTGCGCACTGAGCCGTATCCGCTGCCACTCTAGATTCCCCAGATACAGTGGATGTTCTGGTGTCCCGCCAGCGTCCAAAGTCAGACTCATCTCGCCGCCTTCTACTGCCAGCGGCACTTTCACTTCGTTGTATAGTAACCATCCGTTTTCAATGTTCACTCGCCGTACCCGCAGATCGAAGAGCGATTCCTGGAGCGACTTCTTCGGAGTACTTGCTCCTGGCGGAGTCGGCACGTTTGTCGAGCCATCCTTCGCCACTCGAATGTGCACCTCTGGCTCCTTCAGCACCAGTTCGGTCAGCGATACTTTTCGACCCAAGAAGGAATCGATCTGCAGTTCCGCGTCCGCCTCCTTCGCCGAAAACAAAGCCTGCGTCCCCGCCGGCTCGTGTCCGTGGATCACCAATCCCTTGAGTGTGGCTCGCATCGAAAGCCACTGGATCGAAATTGACCGCAATTCCACCCGCCCGCCCGTCGCCTTCTCCAATCGGTGCACGATCCACCGCTGCAGAATCGGATTCCCCGCGCCGCTTGCAAAGAAACCAATCACGCACAGAATTCCAATGACCATCAGCACCCACGGTGTGTGGATCACCCAATTCCAGATCGGATGTCGCTTCCGGACCCTCATTTCGCCCCTTCGTCCAAAAACTTTTGAACATGCAGCCGGTCGCGGCTTTCCTTGAGCCAGCGAGCCGCCTGTTCATCGATGTCGCTCTGCACCAGCGCATCTTGGATGATGTCCCGTGAGGCATCCAACGTGGGTGGCTCCTGCCCGCGCGCTTTCGCTCTCGGCACGACTGCATTCTGATAGAAATCTTCAATGGCCTTTTCATCGATCTGGGCGGACGGGCGAAATCTCGAATCGAGGTAGCTGTTCAGATACAATTGCGCGGTCACAATCTTTCGCACTTCTGCATCATTTAGCCTGCTCTGATTCTTACGCGCTTCATATTCCTCGGGTGAGGCGAAGGACTTCACCACTCGCGCAACTTCACGATCGATTTCCTCACTCTTCGGTTCGGGAAAGCGCGACAGCTGCGCTTCCGAACGTACGATCCACTGATCGATCAGCCGGTCCACAATCGCGCTCTCACTTTCGGATTTTCCGTTCACCAGCTCCTGATACTCCTCCAACTCTCGGACGTCGCTTAACAAAATGATGTCGTTCTCCACCCGCGCCACGATGCGATCGACAACCTCCTGTCCTACCGCAAACAAACCCGCGGCCGGCACAAAAAACAGCGAGCAGATCGCGAAGATAAATCTTCGGCGCATTAAAAAATCGACCCCAAATTAAAGAAAATCTGCAGCCGCGGAAGTTGCGCTCCCTTGAAGCACTGTGGATTCGCCGGCACCCCGCCCGTGATAGGGACGCACGGCACTACGAAAAACGGACGGTTGATCTGGTAACCCAAATCCACTCGAATCGGCCCCACCGGCGTCGCATACCGGATCCCGAACCCGACCGTATGGGCGAAATAATTCAACTCGTTGGTGCAGTTGTAGACACACAGTGTGGGATTTGTCGCGCTAGGAGGCAGTGAAGGATCCTGCAGCGTGAAAATGGGCTTCGGTGAGTACGCTCGTAGCGTGAAGTGATCCAGCCGGCTATAGACATTGCCTCCGTCGTAGAACAATGCTCCGCCGAGTTGCGTCCCAACGAATGGCAACCGCATCGGAAAGCGAAACTCCTGGTTGAGCACCAGCATGGCCTGGCCCCCCACCGGGAAGCCCGTGCATGGGTCGCGCGGCCCTGCTTGGTTCAGCGCAAATCCCCGTAACGACGTCCCGCCACCTGCGAAGTATCGTTCCGGAAGCGGGATAATTTCAGGCTGCGGGCCGGGCGCCGCCGCCGCAGTGCACTGCGTCGGTGTGGGTGGCAGAAAGGAGAGTGACTCGGTGTTCGCAAATGGCTCTAGAATCCCAATCCGGATCGAACGTGCAAAGCTGAACCGCCGTTTGATCCGGTGGTACGTCGAATTCTGCACAAAAAACCGCAGAAAGCTTGCGCTCGAACCGAAGTTTGTGCTGGAGACACTGAAATCCGCGCTATTGAAGCTCCCTTTGGTGGCATCCGCCGGATTGTCCCTCGCATCGCGCAGCCACGTCACGCCAAACTGGGACACTAATGTTGGCTGCTCAAAGAGCGGTATCTCCTCCGGAGCAATGTGCGAATTAAGGTTTGAAACCAGCACTTTGCGAAACGAATAGCGATACGACACCGTGGTTAACGGCGTCACCTGGTTCGTCAATTGCGCCGATATTTCGTAACGCATTGCTGTGAATGTGTTGATGTCCTGTGTTTTTTCCGTGTATGCCGTTGCCTGCGTGCTGTAATGCGGGCTTCCAAACGTGTTGGGGATGGAGTAGCCCAGCAAAGCCCGGTCTTCTATCGTGCTTCCGCGCAGCTTCAGCGAAAGTGAATCAGCACGCCCCGTAAGGTTGACTTTCGTCAGCTCAAAAATCCCGCGCGGGGCTGCCTGGACCTCGCCCCCCGTCGGATTTGTCGTGCTCGCCAGGCGTTGCACTTCAAACCCTCCGCCATACGCCATCGTGTATCGTTTGGCTTCCTCGACCAAAACGACGATGTCTTTGTCAGGATCTGAGCCGTCGGGATTCTGTGGTTCGATCGTCACCTTGTTGAATATGCCCAGGTTGTACAAGCGTCTCTGCGATTCCACGACGTCCCCTTCGCGCAGTGGTTCCCCCGGCTCAACTCGGATTTCCCTCTGAATCACTTTCAACCTCGTCCTGCGGTACCCGCTCAGAAGAACTCGCCGCACTTTCGTCTGCGGTCCTTCCGTGATGTGATACACAAGCTTCACTGGAGCCGCCTGCGCCACCTCCGGCTTCGGCTTCTTTTCTTTCTCTTCCTCTTTTATCTGGCTTTTTTCATCTTTCGTTGTTTCGGTTTTTGTCTCCTTCCCAGTTCCGCTCGTTTCTGTAGCTACCCGTTCCGCCGTCGACGTAAAACTCGCTTCCGGATATCCTTCGTTGAAATACATCGCCAGAATATTGTCCCGGTCTGTCGTCACGTTGAAATCAGAGTACGGCTGCCCTGGCGTCGACCCGATCACGCCCAGCAATACCTCCTCCGTGAACGCGTGGATCCCCTCGATCGCGATCGACGCCACTCGCGTCTGCGCGCCTTCCTGGATCGCGAATCGTACGAAGATGTCTCCTTCTTTCCCCTTGTAATTGTCCAGGATCTGCCCGTCCACCTTCGCATCCAGAAAGCCGTTGGCGTCGTAGAGACCTTGCATCGATTGGGCGTCCGCATCAATTAACCGCCGGCTAAACCGCCCTCGCGAACCGAATGCCGCGCCGTAGATTTGCAGCCGGCTCCGCAGCAATTCTGTGCTGAAATAGTGATTCCCGCTGATTTCAATTCCCACAAGCTTATGCCGGTCGCCCCTTTCGATGTGGTACGTGATCACTTCTTCCGTGCCCTTCGATTTCTGTTCCTTGACCTGCACTTCCTTGGTTTCTGTCGTGTAACTCACTTGCGCGTCAAAGTATCCATCGCGTTCCAGCCGCTCACGAATATTCCGTTTCCCTTCCTCCAAAAGGTCTGCATCGACCGCGCCTTCTTGATACACCGGTACCAGCCTCTTTAATTCTCCCTTGGACAACTTCGCGCCCGTCACTGCCACGTCCACCTGCGGACCTTCCGTGACCTCGAGCGCCAGCGGGATCGTATTGTTCGCCGCGTTGTACTCGCCTCGCCGGACGGTCGCCCGAGCGCTGAGCCGCCCCTTCTTCACCAGAAATTTTCGGATCCGGTCGGTCCCGCGCTGTATGCGCGCGGTCGTCACCGGCTGTCCAGGCTTCATCTTCAATCGCGAAAGTATCTCCGCGTCGCGGTACGCCGTGCCGTTCTTAAGCTCCACGGATGCCACGCGTGCCCGCAGCCCGGGCTTTACATGCACCAGGATGTCCATTTGATGCGTGGCTGGGTACGGCACGTTCTCTGACGAGACCTGTGCTGTATACAGGCCCTCTTCCTTCAATACATCGCGCAGGCGCGCCAACCCTTCGTCCACGTCTTCCTGTCGAAACGGCCGACCTAGCGTGATCTGCATGGCGGCGGCAGCGGATGTCTCCGTAGGGGGTGGCGTCAATCCATCTATCAGGACTCTATTAAAGAAGATGCTCTCTCGAACCACGAAATCGAGGCGCACACCGCTGTCCACGGGAGTCACAACCGCTCTCAAATCCGTATAATCACCCAGCCCATACAGCGCGCGCAGGCTCAGTGCAACCTGCTCTCTATTCAGCGGTTTTCCAACTTCAACCGCAAGTCCTGAAGGAGCTTCCGAAAGTACGCGCCCATCTTCGGTAACAATCCGTACCGCAACGACAGGAGCTCCCGCTTGAGGGGTTTGGGCCTTTCCTTCCGCCTGTGCCTGTCCATAACTCCTCGCCGCCACAAACAGCAGCGCGAAGACGGCAATACCCCTCAACCTTCTTCCCCATCTCAATTTCATGCTCACTATCGCTCAGACGAAGCGTAGCACAAGGGCGTTGCCCATCCCGCTATCTCTAGCGTTATGATGATGCAAGGGGGACGATGACCGTCGCCGCCGCACTGGGTCCGCGCTTGCTCGATTCGCTCCAGGAAAAGTACTCGCGTCAGATGCTCTTCGCCGGAATCGGTGAAGAAGGCCAGCAGCGCCTGCTCGCCTCCAGTGCTGTCATTGTAGGCTGCGGCGCGATCGGTGCGGCTGCCGCTGGTCTTCTTGTGCGCGCCGGAGTTGGCCGCGTCAGAATTCTCGATCGCGATTTCGTCGAACCGTCCAACTTACAGCGGCAAACTCTTTTCGACGAGGCCGACGCCCGCTCCGCCCTTCCCAAAGCCGTTGCCGCCGAGCGCAAGCTGCGCGCCATCAATGGCAGCGTCGCTGTAGAAGGCTTGGTCTCAGACTTAAACCCGCGCAATGCCGAGGAGTTGCTTGCAGGCTTCGATCTCATCCTCGATGGCACCGATAATTTTGAGACTCGCTTCCTCATCAATGACTTTGCCGTGCAATCCGCCAAGCCCTGGATCTACGCCGCCGCCGTCGCTAGCTATGGCGTGACCATGACCATCCGCCCCGGCCTAACAGCTTGTCTCGCCTGCCTCCTCGAATCCTCGACGAGCGGCCATGGCCTTGAGGAGACTTGCGACACGGTTGGCGTCCTCGGCCCCATTGTCAACCTCATTGCCTCTCTTGAAGTCGCTGAAGCCCTCAAGCTTCTCGCGAGCCGCGAAGAATCCCTTCACAACCGCTTAATCTCTTGCGACGTGTGGACTGGCCACTTCCAATCTGTCGGCGTGGCCCAAAACCCGGTCTGCCGCGCCTGCGCCCGCCGCGAATTCTCTTATCTTCAAGGACAAGCTCAGCCTCACATCACCCTTTGCGGCCGAGACTCCGTGCAAATTCATGAGCGCGGCCGTACTCTCGATCTAGGAGCGCTGCAGAAAAGGCTTGCGGCCACCGTCTCCGATGTCCGGCACAACGAATTCTTGCTCTGTTTTCGCGTCGACCCGTATCAAATGACCGTCTTCGCCGATGGCCGAGCTATTCTCAAGGGCACAAAGGACCCCGCCATCGCGCGCGCTCTATACGCCCGCTATATAGGCGCCTGATTCTTTTCTTCTTTGAGAGGGGATTGGTGCCAGCCCTGCTTAGCGAGTCTGCCCTGTCCGTCCGAAGGAACTCCGCATGTTCGCGCGATCCAAGTTTTCCCGCAGGTTCATCAACGTCAGAAACGTGCTCAGAATTCTCGCCTTCAAATCATCCGTCAAGTGCAAGCCGCTGGTAGCCACCCGCGCCAGCCGCTCGCCGCTTTCCGTAATGAACCGCATGATTTCCTTCTGCCGCTCGTGCGGAGCGTTCCCCAGCGCCGTCTCGCGTCTCATTTCCGCGCAGCTTCCCTCGATCGAGAGTGTGAAATGCAAAACGCAAACCTGCTGCTGCTCGGCGAGGGCTGGCGGCGAGTCGTTCTTGCATCCCGTTACTTTGCAAGGTATAGCCATGGAGCGCGCAAACTGGGGCCAACAAGAAAGGTAACCACTCCTGGCCCTGAAAATCCAGTCTCCTTCCGCCGAAGGTTGCGAATCCTGCATAGCCTCTTTCCGCACCCCGTATCCCTCCCGATAATCCTGTCCGCCAGCCGGTTGCGAAAAATCAATTGCTCGCATGCAAAAACAATTGTATAAAAATGCATGAGGCTGTATATTTGTACTAGCTATGAGCGCCGGAAAAACATTTCGCCACGGTCAAATCCTACGGTTGGTCAGCGGCCAGCCCATCGTCAGTCAGGAAGAGCTGCGCCGCCGCCTTGCTCAGCAGAAGATGCGCGTCACTCAGGCCACTCTTTCCCGCGATCTGCAAGAGCTCCGCCTCGTTAAGACTCAGGAAGGCTACAAGCCCGAAACCGTTCTTCCTGAAGAAAACGGTAATGGAACGCTCCCTCTGCCTCCGCTCGCGCGCGCGCTTCGCGAATTTCTGCTGGATATTCGCCCAGCGGAAAATTTGCTCGTTCTGAAAACTCCTCCCAGTGGAGCCCAGCCTCTCGCCGCCGCCGTGGACGCCTCGAAATTTCCAGAAATCGCCGGCACCATCGCGGGTGATGACACCGTTCTCATCATCACTCCCAACAAACGGACTCGCGATTCCCTGCAAAAAAAGATTGAAGCCCTGGTGAAATGAGAGATCCTCGCCAAGTCGCCGTCGTTGGTGTCACCGGATACACCGGCCTCGAGCTTGCCGGTATTCTCCTGCGCCATCCTGCCGTTGCCTCCACCACTTTCTACGTGCGGGAAACGCGCGGTGCGAATTGCATCGCCGAGCTATTCCCCCAATTCCGCGGATGGGGACAAGCTCCCCTTCGTACTCTTTCTCTCGACTCCGTCACATCGTCCCATGCGGGGACCGCTTTTCTTGCCACGCCTCACGAAGTCTCCGCCGAACTCGCACCCGCGTTACTCAAAGCTGGCTTGCGCGTTGTTGATTTGAGCGGTGCCTTCCGCTTTCGCTCACCGGAAACATTCACCTCTTGGTACAAGCTACCCGCGCCTCATGGCGATTATCTTGGGGAAGCGGTCTACGGCCTTCCCGAACTCTATTCTGAAGAAATCGCAAAAGCCCGCCTGGTCGCGAATCCCGGCTGCTACGCCACCAGCGTCATCCTCGCCCTACGCCCGCTCGCTGAAGCCGGCTTTATCGCTTTGGACCAAAACGTTGTTTGCGATTGCAAGTCTGGCGCCAGCGGCGCAGGCAAAGATCCCCGTCGCGACCTGCAATTCGTTGAAGTCGACGAAAATTTCAAAGCCTACAATCTTTTTTCGCATCGTCACACGCCGGAAATTATCGAGCACACCGGCCTCGCAGAATCGCAGATCATTTTTTCCACACATCTGCTGCCTCTGGCTCGCGGCATTCTCTCGACCATTTACGTCACGCTCTCCGCTCAGCAATCACCAAATGCCATCGAAGCCCTCTATCGCAAGTTTTACGCCGGACGGCCCATGGTTCGCATCTGGCCCGCGGGGACATTGCCCGAGCTGCAGCACGTCGCGCACACCAATTTCTGTGACATCGGTTTTGCCCTGGATGAGTCCGGCCAGCGTCTCATCGTCGTCTCCTGCCTCGACAATCTTGGCAAAGGTGCGGCCGGGCAAGCCGTTCAGAATTTCAACCATATTCTGGGCATCGAGGAGAAGACCGCACTTCAATGAAAACCGTAATCAAGTTCGCTGGAGCTTTGCTCGAAGACGAAGCCACGATGCGCTCGCTGGCGCGCCAGGTCGCTGCCCTTGCCAACGAAGGCCACGAAATTCTCGTTGTCCATGGCGGCGGCCGCGCCTTTACGGAAGCTCTCAAACGCATGGGCATCGAAAGCAAATTTGTCTCTGGCCTTCGCGTCACCGACCGCGAAACGCGCGACGCCGCCGTCATGGTTTTCGCCGGCCTGCTCAACAAGCGCCTGGCTGCCGCGATCTCCGCGGAAGGCTATCCAGCGATTGGCGTCTCCGCCGCCGACGCTCAGTGTTTTCTTGCAGAGCCCATGTCGCACGGCGAGGTAGCCGGCAGCCTCGGCTTCGTCGGCTATCTCACCGGCTTGAACAACGCTTTCATCGAGTCGCTTTGGCGCGAACGCCTCATTCCCGTCGCTCCCTGTCTCGGCCTCGGCCCAGATAACGAGCTTTACAACATCAACGCCGACCACATGGCCGCTGCCTGCGCCGAGTTTCTGGAAGCTGACCAGTTGATCTATCTCACCGACGTCGCAGGCGTTCTCGACGGCGAAAGAGTTCTCTCCGCCATCACCTGTGAAGAGAGCGAGCGCCTCGTCCAGTGCCGCATTGTCTCCGGTGGCATGATTCTAAAACTCGAAGCCGCCAAACGCGCTCTCGAAGGCGGCGTTCGCCAAGTGCGTATCGTCGGTGGCACGGCGCCTGACGTTCTTCTCCTTGCCTTTCACTCGGCGGAACACACCAACGAAGATCAAGCTTCGCCGATTCCCGGCACGCGCATTCTCCGCGAATCTTTCCCCAACACCCAAACGGCACTTTCGGCGGCGTAATGCGCAAACTCGACATAAAAAAGACGGCGAATTCCGCTGCCCGGACGGCAAAGAAAGCGTCTCCTCGCGCATCGAAAGCGAAGTCCATTCTGCGCGATGCGAATCAATTTCTTATGCCCACCTATAAGCGCCAGCCCGTCGTCTTCACGCATGGACGCGGCTGCTACGTCTATGATTCGCGCGGCAAAAAATATCTCGATTTTCTCGGTGGCATCGCCGTAAATGCCCTCGGCCATGCGCATCCCCGCATCGTCAAAGTCATCCGCCGCGAAGCCGCACGAGCAATCCATCTTTCCAATCTCTTTCACAATTCTTACCAGGGCCCCCTGGCTCGCAAGCTTGCCCAGTGGTCCGGTCTCGACCGCGTGTTTTTCTCCAATAGCGGCGCAGAAGCCGTTGAAGGCGCTCTCAAGCTCGCGCGGCTCTATGGCCGCACGTCCGCCGACGCGCCGGGCTCTCCTGCCCGGAAGCACCGCATCTTGGCCCTCGAAAATTCTTTCCATGGCCGCACCTTTGGCGCCGTCAGTGTCACCGCCACGGAAAAATATCGTCTCCCGTTCGCTCCTCTGGTGCCTGGTGTCAACTTTGTCCGCTTCAACGATGTCGCCGATCTCGAATCCAAATTTGACGACGCCGTCTGCGGCATTCTTCTCGAAACCATCCAGGGAGAAGGGGGAATCCATCCCGTCAGCGAAGATTTCTGGAACCGCGCGCGCGCCCTGGCCACAAA
>Ga0207136_1066_pt3 | contig 19350 bp, 17 predicted proteins | sample Alteio_BWMinHeat_8_FD_153552 | JGI IMG/M metagenome (GOLD analysis project Ga0207136, IMG submission 153552) | Enriched cells from forest soil in Barre Woods Harvard Forest LTER site, Petersham, Massachusetts, United States -... | ecosystem: Environmental > Terrestrial > Soil > Temperate forest >...
CGTATCAACCTGCTTTCTGAGGACATGCGTCAGCAAGCCGCGGCAGTGCAGCAGTTGGAAGCTGAGCATGCCGACCGCACTCAGCGCGGATATGCCATCGAGAGCGAGATTCGAGAAAATCGCGAGCGTCTGAACCAGATCAACCTGGAAAGCGAACGGGCCTTTGCGCAACGGCGGCACAACGAAGAACGCTGTGCGGAACTGGTGCAGCGCGCAGCCGCCGAGGAAGCCGAACTGGCACAAGCACAGCAGCGTCTGACCGCGCTCGAAGCAGAGCGTGACGCAAACCGGAACGTGCTGGAGTCGGCGGCTGCCGAGGTTGCAGCAGCGCAAATGGAACTGGAGCAGTGCGAGCAGACAGCTGCGAACGCAGCGGCCGCACTGACAGATCTGGAGCAACGCCAGGAATCATCTCGCCTCGCGATTATGGAGGTGGTTGCGGCATCATCCGATTTGCGCAATCAGCTCACCCAAGCCGAGGAACGGTTGGCGTCGGTGGACCGCGAGGCACAGCGTTTGCAAACGGAAATGTCCGGGACAAGTTCTCAAGTAGAAGCTTTCGGTGGGCAGCGCGGACAGTTAGGCCTCGAGTTTGAGTCCATCTCTCAGCGGGTAGCTGGGTTGACCGAGGAGATCACGCAAACGCGGCAATCCCTCGAATCCAAACGCAGCGAGGAATCTGATGCCAAGGCACGGCTCGACGGATTGCGTGCGGAATATGCCTCTGCGATCGGCAAGAAAGGGTCGCTGGAAGCGGTCATCGCTGAGCATGGATACTCGACCGAATCCGTTCGACGGCTCTTCCAATCCGGAGTAATGAACGGTGGACTGGCCCCAGCGGGCGTGCTGGCCGACTTTCTCGAAGTGGAGCCGCGCTACGAAGGCGTGGTTGAAGACTTTCTGCGCGACGAACTGAACTACATTGTGGTGAAATCCTGGGATGCTGCCGACGAGGGTCTTCGCCTGTTGCGCACCGATGTGGATGGACGCGCGACTTTCCTGGTTCATCCTGAAGATTCGCAGGCCAAGTTTTCCTTCGCAGTTGACGAAGCCGCCCGGGCCGCGACTCCAAGCCAGTCCATCCTCCCTCTGAAGCATGCCATCCGTGTGCTCAACGGGTTTGGACGCTCGTTAGAGGTCATTCTGCCCAAGCTGCGGGACGGCTACATTGTTCCGGAAGCCACGTTTGCACGCGAGCTAGCGCTGTCGAATCCGGATGCGTTTTTCCTGTCACAGTCGGGCGAGTGCTTCCATAACGTGACCGTCACCGGAGGTAAGCAGCGCGCCGAGGGACCGCTCTCGATGAAACGCGAACTGCGCGATGTGATGCGTTTGCTGGGTGAGTTGGAATCGGCTCTACGCCAAGACGAAATGCGAGTGCTGACGCTAGGCCGCGAGATTAAGGACCTCACGTCCCTACTGGAACGCCTCGAAACCGAAAAGCGGGCCGCGGAAACGCAAGCAATGACATCGGGACACATGCTGCAGCAGCTCGATGCGGAGATCTCTCGTGTGGGTGAGCGTTTGCACACATGCCAGCAAGAACTGCAACGCCTGGCTGCGGAACGAGCCGAGCAGGAAACCCTGGTTAGCGCTCGCCAGAGCGAACTCGCAAATCTGCAACAGAAGCGCGAGGAATTGGAACGGCTGTCGGCTGCGGCCAACCAGGAACTGGCCGGCATGCGGGAGCAGCGTGATGCCACGGCGCAGCGCGCCTCACAGCATCTCGCCCAGGTAGCGACACTAGAAGAGCGCCGCCGGTCAGCGAATGCCAATGTGGAGAGAATTGAAACATTGGTTGCGGACATGGGAGTGCGGGCGGCTTCCTTGTTGGCACAGATCGAATCAGCTGCCGCTGAAAAACTGCAACGCGAAGCTGAAAACGAGCAGATGATCGCTCAGCAGTCCGAACTCGAAGCCGAGCGCAACACAACTGAAGCCCGAGACGGCCTGCTGCAATTTGAGTCAGACCAGGTACGCAGCAGGCTGACTGAAATCGAAGAAGCCCTTCGCGACGGGCGGCAACTGCTGGATCAAGCCCGCGACCGCCGCGGTGAACTCTCTGCAGCCGCGGCCAAGCTTCAATCCGACCTCCAACATATGGGTGAAACCTGCCTCAATGAACTTGGAGTGGAAAGAAATGAACTGCTGGCCGCCACCACGATGCCTCTGGTCAGTGGGGAGGAATTGGCCGCTGAAGACCAGTTATACCGCGAAATTCGTACCCGCCTCGACGCTATGGGTCCGGTCAACATGATGGCTCTGGAAGAGTACAAAGAAACTGCGGAACGGCATGCGTTCCTCGAAACCCAGCGAAAAGATCTGATGGATTCGATCGAAAACACTCAGGCCACGATCAAAGAAATTGATATATTCTCGCGCCAGAAGTTTGAAGAGGCCTTCCACAAAATCAACGAGAATTTCCAGACTACGTTCAAGAAACTGTTTGGAGGCGGGCAAGGCTTCATGCGCCTGACCGACGAAGAAAACAGCGCAGAAAGCGGAATTGACGTGGTCGCCTCGCCTCCGGGAAAGAAATTGCAAAACGTGCTTTTACTTTCGGGTGGAGAAAAGGCACTCACTGCGCTTGCCCTGCTGGTAGGGATCTTCCAATACCAGCCCAGCCCGTTCTGCATTCTCGATGAAGTGGACGCTCCACTGGACGAGGCCAATGTGGGACGATTCACCGACCTAGTACGAGAGATGAGCGTGCAGACCCAATTCGTCCTGATCACGCACAGCAAGAAGACGATGAGCATTGCACCAGTGCTTTACGGTGTCACCATGCAGGAGCCGGGAGTGTCCAAGCTGGTGTCCGTGCGGTTTGGGGCGACGGCGTAAAACTAGGCACCAATCTCGAATACACTTCGAACGAAATGCTCTAAATTCGCGAACACCATCTAGCTTTCTCTTCCCCACTTATCCTCTGCTGTCCTCAGCTTTTCCACAATCGACCTTCTCGAATGCCGCTCCCGAAGCCGATTCCAAGCAGTTTAAGATCTGTCAACATTTTTCCTTTCAATCGCATATGCGGACCCTCTTCGAGCATGACTTATATCATTGACAATTTTTTTTAGCGGGTTAGAATACGCGACGTTTTCTGAATGTAGAATTGCACACATGAGCCCCCAAGTCATCGATCCCGTTTTGCTGCGTACGGATTTCCCAGAACTCAAACTGCATGCCAGCGGCAAGGTCCGAGATGTGTACCAGCTGGATAGCGATCACCTGCTGTTCGTGGCCACCGACCGCATTTCTGCTTTCGATTATGTGCTGGCCACCGGCATTCCGCATAAGGGGCGGGTGCTCACGCAGATCTCTCTATTCTGGTTTGATTTTCTGCGCGACCTCGTACCCAACCACGTGGTGACTGCTGACGTAGAACAGTACCCTGCCGCCGTGCGAAAGTACGCCGACCAACTCCGCGGGCGCTCGATGATGGTGAAGCGAGCCGAGATGTTTCCTGTGGAGTGCGTCGTGCGTGGGTACATTTCCGGGTCGGCGTGGAAGGAATACAAGGCCAGTGGACGGGTTTGTGGGATCGGACTTCCACCCGGGCTCAAGGAATCGGACAAGTTGCCGGAGCCTATTTTTACTCCTGCCACGAAGGCAACCACGGGGCATGACGAGAACATTCCTTTTGAAGAGATGACCCGGATCGTGGGAGTGGAATTGAGCAACCAGCTGCGTGATGTCACCTTGAAGATTTATAAGAAGGCATCCGATTATGCCCGCCAGAAAGGCATCATCATTGCTGACACGAAGTTTGAGTTTGGAATGACTTCCCAGGGCATCACGCTGGCGGACGAAGTGCTGACTCCCGACTCTTCACGTTTCTGGCCTGCGGACAAGTATCAACCCGGCCAGGCGCAGGAGTCTTACGACAAACAGTATGTTCGCGATCATCTGGAACAAATTCGCTGGAACAAGCTGCCACCTGCTCCGGCTCTACCTGCGGACGTGGCGCAGCGGACCAGCGAGAAGTACCTGGAGGCATTTCACCAGCTCACCGGGCGCAAACTGGATGTGTAACACAGGTTGGAGAATACGTTGACCGTAGCCGACTGGGTCATCGTAGCAGTAATTTTGCTCTCCATTATTCAGGCGGCGAGTTCTGGCTTTTTTCAGGAGGCCTTCGGGATTGCAGGACTGGTGTTTGGCTATATGCTGGCGGCTTGGAATTACCAGCGCCTAGCCCAACAGTTTGCTCCTCATGTCAAGGCAGTCTGGCTGGCAGAGATAGCAGCGTTTCTGATTATTTTTGTCGCTGTCATGCTGCTCGCTGGTATCGCTGGACGGATAGCCCGTTGGGTTGTGAAAGAAGCTGGGCTGAGTTTCGTGGATCGGTTATTGGGTGGAGCGCTGGGACTGCTGCGGGGAAGTTTGCTGGTCGCGGTAGTTCTAATGAGTCTGGCGGCCTTCATCCCCGGGTCAAGGTGGCTGGAAGGCTCGAATCTGGCGCCCTATTTCCTGGTGGCAGGACGGGCTGCGATTTGGGTGGCGCCGGCAGAATTGCGGGCGCGCTTTTATCAAGGGCTCGAATTGCTCCGCCGGGAACGACAGCACGCTTAAAGTTTCTGCAGTGGCGAACACGTAGTCTCGAACCAGGCGACCGGAAAAGCGCCGATGTCTGCTTTTCCAAGAAAGAGAGATGCCGTGAGAGATCAGCTCGAAGCGCTCATTCTGCAGATGTACAAAAGCAATATTCTTTATTCTGAAGCGGTACGCGAATTCAAAAAGCGATTCATTGTTACCGTGTTGGAAGAAAATGGCGGGAACCAATGCCGCGCTGCGCGCCAACTCGGAATGCACCGCAACACTCTGAGCCGCACCATCACGGAACTAAAAATTGATGTGCGGCAACTGCGCGCCGGAACCAAGCGCCCGCCGCGTAGCACCCGCCTGTCTCCGTACGATAAGAAGGCGATCCGCTAGAAATATTCATATAACTGGAGACGGGGAAGTCTACTGTCCTCCACAAAAAACCAAGGCAGCGCCGGAGCGCTGCCTTGAGTGAACATATTCCCCACAACAACTAGTGTGCAGGGCGCCTGTGAACCGGAGGCTTCTTAGCACCCGGCGGTGGTGCCTTGGTCAAGAGCGCACCCTTTTCCATGGTCATCATGAATGGGCTGGGCGTGTAGGAGGCTGGCGTACCTGCAAAATCCAGCGTTGAGCCCTCCGCCGGCATCATCTTGGCCGGGATGGTTCCGTCCATAGTCACAACGATGTCCGCTTGTTTCTTATCAATATCGTCCTGGCTAGCCGCGATTTGCAATTCCGTGGGACTGGCCTTGATCACGGTTCCTTCCATTTGCAAGGAAATCCCTTTGATGGCAGACCACACTTTGTCCGCGTCTTCAGGTTTACCGGCGGATAGAACCAGTTCCCAATCCGCAAAACTCATATCCTTCGGGGCCTTGTTCTTTACCAGGTCAGCGGCCTGCTCAGCCGGGGTTGGAGGAACGTATTCCTTGATGGTGAAGCCAGCGGGTGGAAGGGTTGTCGTTGCAGTCATCGTCAGGAGGTCATTCCACCCTTCTTCCGAACCATGATATTTAACATACTTGCTGTGCCCGAACTTGGTGATCTGGGCCTTACCAGCGGGATCCTTCACCAAGTTGGCCGCGCGCGCGATGAAGAACAACCCATTCACGTCATCTTCAGGAGTACTGCCGAAACTGGCAAGTGCCAAGGGATAAATGTTTTCGACGTTGTTTGGATCGCTCTGTACCGCTGCCATTAGATACTTGGCGGCGGCAGTATTATCTTTCAACTGAAGGGCGGAAAATCCAGCCACCCCATTGAGCAGCCCGGACATCTGGGCTTTCTGTTTATCGAAATCTGCGTCTGAGACACCATCCGGCTTGGGCATGGTAGGAAGAGCCTGCAACCCACGCTCCGCGTGCTGTCTGGCGTCCGCCCATTTTTGGGCTGCACGCTCATTGAAGCCGAGTAAAAGCAGTGCGGTGACATTATTCGGATTGGCCACCAGCAGCCGGTTGGCGGTATCAATCACCTTGGCCTGGTTGCCCGCCTGTTGGTAGGTCTTCATCAGCAGTTCCAGAGCGTCTTCCTTCATCACGCTGTTGGGATACTGCACCAGGAAAGCTTCCACGCCGCTAATCCTTGCGGTTGGATCCTGCTGTTGCACGGCTCCCACATATGCGTTGTATTCCGCGGGGTCCTTGATTTCCTTCTTCTGTTGTGGCGCTGCAGCTGGTGCAGGCGCTGCAGGCTGGGCTTGCGGTTGTGTTGCGGCTTGCTGACCAGAGGCTATTCCGGCGCACGCAAGCACAATCGCGACTAGACTCGTCTTCATTTTGAAATGGCTCCTTGAATTGTCGGGAAAACGGAACGGCATTCTTCCGGGCATACCCCAAGCACTAACGCCCGGCCTTCCAAGCACGAGCTTTCTACCCTCATGCGACAGGCCCAGAAAATCGGAATCTCGCTAACAATACCTACGAGCTTGCGATACTTTTCCGGTGAGCCGGATTATAAGTATGTGCTTCCCCGAAGGCAAGTCTAGATTCCCAGTCTTGTAAGATGCAGTAGAACCCTTCAATGTTAGCAGGCAACTAAACATAAATAATTGTTAATCTGGGAACCTATGATGGATACCAAGAAAACTGGCTTGGATGGCCATGTGGCGGTGATTACAGGCGGAGGGCGCGGGATTGGCGCCGCGATCGCGACTAGACTGGCTGGTTTGGGAGCTGTGGCAGTGCTATGCGGCCGCACCCGCGCGCTATTGGAAGATACCGCTGCCGCCATCAAAAGCACGGGCGGGAAGGCGGAAGTGGCAGAATGCGACGTTACCGACCTGCGCTCGGTTGAGGACATCGCAGCCCACTTGGAAGCTACTTTCGGCCGGATTGATATTCTCGTGAATAATGCCGGCATAGGCGGATTTGGAGGGCCACTCCATCAACTGCCACCGGAATCCTGGGACCGGGTACTCAACACAAATCTGCGAGGCGTTTACTACTGCATTCGGGCTTTTGCCCCGCTCATGATTCGGGCAGCTCGCGGGCACATCATCAACATCTCTTCCCTGGCGGGGAAAAACGCCCTGCCGAACGGCGCGGCCTACGCGGCTTCTAAGTGGAGACTAAACGGTTTGAGCTATTCAGTGGCGGAAGAACTCCGCGCCTATAACATTCGGGTTTCCGTGGCCTGTCCAGGCTCAGTGGACACGGAATTGAGTCCCCATGCAGGCAAAGATAAATCCAAAATGCTACAGCCTGAAGACGTGGCGCACGCCGTCGCTATGCTGGTGACCCAGAGTCCACAATCATTTGTCAGTGAAATTCTGTTGCGCCCAACGCTCAAACCATAGGTAGTGTGGCGCGGGCGCCCTCGCCCGTGCTGTACCCATTCGAGATCAGCGGCCGGAGCAGCACACGCCACTCGGAACTTACTTCTTGAAAAGATTCTCGAAGGCCGCTCGAGCATCCATCGGGCGCGCCGAACTCGGCGTAGAAGTTTCTTTCTCCACTCGAACTCGGACGGAATAAAACGTGCACTGATTGCGTTCGTCCTTGCGTGCGACGCGCTCCGGCACAGGCTGCATGCATTCAAACCTGGCCGAAGTATCGAAATAGGTGCACTGCCGGCAGGAGTGGAGTTCAAATCCACATTTCGGGCATTGTCCGATGGGTTCGGGCAACGAGACCAGCAGGGTCCCACACTGCGCGCAGCGGGAGACTGTGTGAGTACCTGGCATCTGCAACGCTCGCGGCCCGAAGGTTTCTTTTTTGACGGGCGCGTCCGAGGGCTGCTTTTCTCGATTTCCCCGCTTCTCGCCGCTGTCCTGATACCCGTGTTGGCGATACTTCCGGTCCGACACCGACGCCTCCTGGATGAACCGCTATTGTCTCGCTTGCCGTGAATCTCTACAAGTAAGTACGATGCGAAAAGAAATAATTTCTTCGAGCTGCACGAGTGTCACAATGTCTCATGAAATCAGCTCGCCCTCTCCGAATTGTATTTCGCCATAGTGGGTGCTAACATCCGAACAGAGAGAGTCGGAGGCTTGATTATGTCGGACAGAGACAGCAACAGTTTTCTTTGGTTTCTTGCCGGATTGGGCATCGGCGCCATCGCCGGCGTATTGTATGCTCCGCGTTCGGGCGAAGAGACGCGGCAAGTATTGCGTTCCCGGGCCGAAGAAGGGCGTGAGTTTGTGCGTCAGCGCGCACAGCAAGCCCGTGAGCAGGCGGCGGGATGGGCAGACCGCGGCCGCGAAGTGCTAAGTCAGCAGAAAGAACAGTTCCGGTCGGCGTTTGAGGCCGGCAGACAAGCCTATCAGGAAGCTACCGCTACGGACAGCGGGCCTGACGTGCGATAACGGTTTCTCTCCACCGCGCCTGGGACTGGTTCGGGAGGAGGTGCGCTAATGGACTATCTTCCAATTTTCATCGCCTTTACCGCCGCCGCTGTGGTTATCCAGGCTGGCATCCTCGTGGCTATGTATCTGGCTGTCCGTCAAACCAGCGCCCGCATCGAGGCTCTGGCCGCTGACGTTCACACCAAGGTCATGCCTACGGCAGAGATCGTTCACTCCATGCTGGTCGAATTTCGCCCCCAACTCCAGACTCTGGTTGCCAACGTCAGCGAGTCGAGCACCAAGGTGCGGGCTCAGATCGAACGCCTGGATGCTACCGTGAGCGATGTACTCGACCGGACTCGTCTGCAGGTCATGCGCGCCGACGATTTGATGAGCCGCACCATTGACCGGGTGGAGAGTACAACGGAACTGATGCACAAAACGGTCTCATCACCGGTCCGGCAATTGGCTGGCGTTCTTCAGGGAATCCAGACTGGACTGGAATTTCTGGTTGGCTCCAAACGCCGCTCGCGGGAAGGCATGGCCGTTCCCCAAGACGAGATGTTCATCTAAGGCATCCGTTAGGCCAGACATCTCCGTCTGTGCCGTCGAGGCCTGACAGGACTACGTTAGGAATACATTGACTTCCGCCCGGCTTGGAAGGACAATGTTGCTCCCCTCAGAACTACTCCAACCACAAATGGTTGCATTCTGCCGCTAGACTCGCGTCTTACACCGAGGCATCACTACGGATCATGGAGGCTGCATTTTGGAAAAGAAAATGAAATTCAAGTCCGTAACATTGGCTTTGAGTCTGTTCATCAGTTCAGTCTTCTGGATAACCAGCACCAGCAGTTCCTGGGCTGCCACTCCGTCGTTCTCCAACGGAAGCTTGAAGGGTTCATACGAAGTTTTACTCGTGGTGTGGACTTCGCCCGAAATGTAACCAACCAAGGCTATCTGGGCATCGTGACTTTTGACGGCATCAGCAAGGCCAGTGGGGCCTTCACCATCAACACCGGTGGCACCATCACCACAGACAGCTTCAGTGGGACCTATGCGGTCAAGGCAAACGGCACAGGCTCGTTGAGCATGGCTGACAAGCAGAACAACAAACTGCAACTGGCCCTTGTTATCAATTCAACCGGCCTACAGTTCCTGCAACCCAATCCCAATGGCACCGCCGTCATGAACGGCACCGGAACGCCACAAGGATCGCAATCGTTCTCAAATGCGAGCTTGAAGGGAACCTACGGCTTCTCGGAGAACAAATGGGACACCACGTCCGACCCGAATTCCTCAGAACCCGATGCCACGCTAGGGTTGCTCACATTCGACGGAGCTGGCAAGGTCAAAGTCTCATTCACCGATGAACACAAGGGTCAGGTAAATACGACCACCGGCAGCGGAACCTATTCCGTGAACAGCGACGGCAGCGCCTCGGCTAATGTGACTCTGTCCAATAAACGGCAGATAACCTTTGCCATCGTCATCAATTCAGGGGGGAAGGCATTCCAGTTCCAAGGCACAAATTGTGGGTGTGGCAACGCAGTATTAGCCGGCACAGCGATTCACCAGTAAGGGCAGGCGGCTGTCTCTTTAGACGATCCAACCGCCGCCAACTACAACCTCGCCGTCGTAAAACACCGTTGCCTGACCGGGTGTGATGGCCCGCTGAGGCTCGTCGAAAGTCACCAGCACTTCGTCGTCACCGGACTTCTCAACAACAGCGGGAGCAGCCTCATGACGGTGCCGGATCTTCACCTGAACGCGCAGCGGCTCACGTAAGTCTTCGACCGCGACCAGATTCACCCGCCGTGCCCGCAAGGTCCGCGAATACAACTCATCCTGGTTGCCGACCACCACCTGGTGCTCGTCTCCCTTGATCTGAATGACATACAGTGGCGAACCTGTTGCCACGCCCAAGCCCTTACGTTGACCTACGGTGAAATTGTGGATGCCGTTGTGCTCACCGATCACTTCTCCATCGGTAGTCACGAGTTCGCCTGCGGTGTCGGGCAAAGACTCGCCCTGCTCTGCCAAATAGGCATCGAGAAACTTCTTGTAATCGCCTCCGGGGACAAAGCAAATTTCCTGCGAATCCGGCTTTTCTGCAAGCGCTAGTCCGTAATGGCGGGCCAGCTCACGAACCTGCGGCTTGGTCATTTCCCCGAGAGGAAACAGGGTGCGGCTGAGCTGCTCTTGGGTCAATCCAAACAGGAAATACGTTTGGTCCTTGGACGAATCGGCCGGACGCTTGAGCAACCAGCGGCCGCGCACTTCGTCGAATTCGACCCGAGCATAGTGACCCGTGGCCAGGGCATCCGCGCCAATCTGCTGCGCCACAATCAATAACTGATCAAACTTCAAATGGTTGTTGCACAAGCTACAAGGGATGGGCGTTCGTCCAGACAGATACTCCTCGACGAAGGGCTTGACCACATCTCTCTCGAAGCGGTCTTCGTGATTGACTACGTAATAGGGGATACCGAGCGTTTCAGCAACCCGGCGCGCATCGTACACATCATCGAGAGAGCAACAGCGCCCGTGAACGGCTTCTGGCATGCCAGCATGTCCCGCCAGGCGGCGCTGGTTCCAGAGCTGCATGGTCAGCCCAATGACCTCGTTTCCCTCTGCGCGCAGCATGGCCGCGACGGTCGAGGAATCGACTCCGCCCGACATGGCTACAGCGATGGTCTTAGAATTCAGCATTTGGCACTTAGCAATTAGTCTTTACAACCCCGGTGTCCTCACAACTCGTGAAGGGTAACGCCACTTCCTCCCCAGCCCCACACAGTTAAGCTATCTTCCTTGGACTCGACTTCCAACATATTGTCGGGAGCCGTCCCAGCGGGGCCTGCCACGTCGATACGGATCATCTTGCCTGGATTCAGTTTGTGGATTTCTCCCCACGGCTCCAGGTATAAATTCAACGGTGACTTTCGAGAATTATGAAGCCTGATACTGTAACTCTGTTCATTCACAACACTACTCCCGCTCAGAATAGGCACGGCTGATCGACGCTAAATGCCAACTGCTAATTGCTGACGGCTGTCCTATTGTAAACCGGCGACAACTCTCGCAGGCGGGCTACGGTCTTTGGTACCAAGCCTAGGGCGAAATCAACGTCCTCAGGGGTATTTTGTTTGCCCAGGCTGAAACGAAGGCTGGCGCGGGCTATTTCTGGCGGCAAGCCCATCGCCGTCAGCACGTGGGAGGGTTCGATGGCTCCTGAAGAGCACGCGGCTCCTGTCGAAACTGCTAGCCCCTTCAAATCAAGAGCGATCACCAGCGCTTCGCCTTCGATGTAGTCAAAATGAATGTTTGTAGTATTAGGAACGCGCGGAGCACCTTCACCGTTTACGCCAGTGGCTTCTACTTCTGAAAGGATGGTTCGTTCGATGTGATCGCGCATTGCCGCCATCCGCGCCAAATCGCCCCGCTCCAACGCTTCCCTGGCCAGTTCCGCTGTCTTGCCGAGACCGATGATTCCGGGAACGTTCTCCGTACCCGCACGCCGGGATCTCTCGTGGCTTCCGCCATAAAACATGGGCTGAAGGATGGTTCCCTTGCGCACATAAAGCGCGCCGACTCCCTGGGGTGCATTCATCTTGTGCCCGGAGATCGAAAGCAGATCGCAGCCTAGACGCTTTACGTCGATCGGCACTTTCCCTGCTGCTTGCACCGCGTCGGTGTGGAAATACACATCGGCTTCAGCGGCGATCTTGCCGATCTCCTCGACCGGCTGAAGCACGCCGGTCTCGTTGTTCGCCATCATGATGCTGACAAGCTTGGTATGCGGACGCAAAGCGCGCCGAACATCATCGGGATCAACCAACCCACGGCCATCCACGGGAACATAGGTGACCTCGCATCCCATCGCTTCCAGATGTTTGCACGAATTCAACACTGCGTGATGTTCAACGGTGCAACTGATTACGTGGTCTCCAGCATGGGCCAAGCCAGAAATAGCGAGGTTGTCACCCTCGGTGCCGCCGCTGGTGAAAACAACCTCAGACGCCCGGCATCCGAGTAGCGCCGCGACCGACTCACGCGCACGCTCCACCGCCGCCCGTGTCTCTTGCCCATGGTGATGGATGGAAGACGCGTTGCCAAAATGCTCCGCGAAGTAAGGCCGCATGGCCTCGAAGACCTCAGGTAGCACCGGGGTGGTCGCGTTATTGTCGAGATAGACTCGGCGCATGAAACTCCTGACTTATTCTACGCCCATCCTGCGCGGTGCCCCGGGCCGTTCCGACTTGACAACATCGGGATACGGAATATTCTATGCAATGGAGTGAAGCAAGTTGTCTCCTCTCTCAGATCTTCTGAAACTAAGTCAGTCCATCTGAAGTTGTCTCCTCTTAGCAGGGCCCCTAAACCTACTCGAAAGGAGAACCCTATGTAATTTGCCAAAAGGTCCGTTGGATAACTACTACGAGTGGCTCTACGAACGCGAAAGAGAAGCTGGGACAGCTCCGCCTACTCCCAGTCGTTTCCATAGACGAGGCGGGCCGTCGTCTGAGTTCAACCCTGACCCGGTTCCCTGGTCGGTGGCATTCCTGGTGGCGACCGTGAACTCGAAAGAAGCCGCTACCAACATGACCAACAAAGAGGCGGCGGAGCAAATCATTGCGGCTGCAGACGAAACCATCGCGGAGTTCATTGACGGCGATGACATCTGCCCGCGTTGGCCGTTCCCGGGACCACCCCCCTGGCTATCAATGATCGCGTCCGAACTGACGTTGGTCGCGAACACCTTGCAAGCAGGAAACTTGCGAAACAACCTGCTCCAAACTGCCGGCCAGGTTCTCGACCGGGCCCAGGCTCTGGGAGCGGGCACAGCCAAGGCTGGTACGACCCGAACACGTACCCGCGCGGCCTGAGGAAGATACACTCTCGCCTGTTGGAGAACCGGGGATGCTCCATTTTTTGCCCTTTCGCAAACCTTGGGGCGTCCCTTAATTGAAACGATCTCGCCGCTCTTCTCACAATTAATGCGGATGTTGTGATCAGCTCTGTAAACGAGGGCACGCATGCCAGGGCCAACAAACGGCGCAAGCCGCTATGTCCATCCCTAGATATGGGCCAAAGCTGATTCACGACCTCGACATTTCAAGCCAGGAGGCCGATCCGATGAGTGACCAACTGCACGCAATCCCGAACACGAACAATCAACCCGTCCCGCTACAGAATGCGCTATTCGCGGGCAATGAACTCCGCTCTATCAACGGAACATTCCAGTTAGTACTCCAGCAGAGCGATGGAAATCTGGTTTTGTACATCGACGACTCCATCGGAAATCCCAATGCCGACATGATCGACCGCGCGGTTTGGTCGGCATACACGCAAAACAAAGCGGCCTCAATCGCCGTCATGCAGGACGACGGAAACTTCGTGGTGTACGACAGCTTTCAAAACCCCCTGTGGAGCACAGGGACGTTCGGCAACAGTGGGGCTTTTATCATTCTGCAGGACGATGGAAACCTCGTAGTGTATGCCAGTGATGCACTGACGCCTCTCTGGCAATCGGTTACAGCCGTAAGCGAGGCCCCGGGCGTGAACGCCGCCTAGACGATGAACCATTTAACGTTCTTCCTTGGGTTTATCGATAGGCAAATTACCGGGATGACCCTAACCTCAGGGCGAAGCATGCACGCGGAGAACACGACCGTCCTACCCTTCACTTTCTTGAAGGGTAGGGCACCGCAACTCCAAACTGTACACTTTTCTGATACGCCAGCTAGATCTGTGATGTTCACAGCCCGAGCCAGTTCCACAGCCGCTCTTTCATCCGCACGATCGTACCAGGCAACCAACTCTTATACTGCAACGTCACGACAGCGTGAACCGTCTTGGCGTGGGGCGAATTCTTATTGCTGAATACCACGTAGTAAACTCCAGCACCGAGTGGAAGCGGAGCATTGATGGTAGATCCAGCCACCGGACCGCTTTCGTACTGCGTTTGCGCTGCGTATCCAGTGCTCCAAACTGTAAAGGCCTCATCACTCAATACATAGGCTTCTATGCCTGGGTCGTGGTCCTTCGCACTCTCATTGACGTTACTGCTGCGATTGTGCGGACTAGTTGCTAGTGCACTGAACTCACCGTTTACGCTGACATCCAGCGCGCCCGGTGGAACCGTGAACATATGGGAGGAAAAGCTATGGGGATTCACCGAAATCGAAGAATCAATGATGGTTTGTTCTTGCGACCAGTGCACAAATTCCTGTAATTGCTGGGCTGCCGGACCTTTGCTGGTTAGGGCCCAAAGTACGGCCCCGAGCAAAACCAGGACCAATAACAACAACGGAACAACTCGGCGTTGGCGCCTTGCCGGCCACGGCGGCAGCGCCCCGATCTCCGACGCCGATACGGGCGCAAGTGTCACGCGATTCGCGGCGGAAATCACGCGTTGTCCGCAGTTCTGGCAAAACTCTGCGGACTGCGGCACGATTGTCCCGCATTTGCCGCAAACAGATTGAGTGGGAACCGTCGCGAGCGCCACGCTGTTTGGCGTGAACTCCACCTTCTGGCCGCACTTCAGGCAAAACTGCGAACCATCCGGCAAGCTCGTGCTACATCGGCTGCACAACATATCGGCCTCGCTGCGCACGTAATTCAATGAATGGGCGGATAGTCTCCGCTGCGCCAACACCGAGGTTGCCCCAGCTTTGTTTTTTTTGCAAGCGTGCCGAGGATCTCTTGTCCGCCGCTGTTGACTTTGGAGCTTTGAAGATTCTGGTTTGTTGGCATTGATGTTGGTATTTCTATTCTAGGCATCAACATCAAAGGCAGCGGACAAGATTGCACGCTCTACACTAAAAAAAGCAGAGGAGGTCCTACCGCTTCTCTATCGGAACATAGTGCTGCTGATAAGCCGGCCCGATGTAGTTCGCCCCTATGTCGGTTCCGAGCGTGGTACGGGGAAGCAGGATAGAAATCCACTTTGAGGTTGCGCTTCTTTTCCACCTTAATGAACGCCGGTATAGAATCCCTGTTTACAGTATGAGTTTCGCGGAGATTGATTGACCACCGACCAGCAACCCTGGCTAGCAAATCCCGAATGGGTGCGAAAGAAGATTTCAGGTACGCCCGCTTCCAACGTTGAGACCAGCCGGACCAGTTGGCTCGCAGGTATCTTCGCCCTCGTGATCGGCACAGTTGGGCTCGTCTTAAACGGGGCCCAAACCGGGAGCCAACGGAGCCCTTCCTTTTTGTTCCTTCTGGTTTTTCCCATCATTGGAATTGCTCTACTTTCGTGGAACGTGCTCTTGAAAATCCGTTTGCGCAGATATTCAGGCACTTATTTTGAAATGGATTCCCTACCTTTCTTCGTGGGCCAGTATCTTAGCGGAAGAATTCACATGCCGCGCTTGCGTGGACCGCTACACCTCACCCTCAACTGTATTAGGCGGACCAAGAGCGCCACGAGGGGACTGACCGGAGCCAGCACCCTGACTTGGGATGAGTTGATCTGGCGTGACGAGAAGCTGGGCGCCGGCTCCGAATCAGCCGCCCAATCAGACGAGAGTACCCTGCGCGTCGAGTTCTCAATACCCCCAGATGCTCCAACCACGAACTCGGCTAATCCAGATGACCGGATCCTGTGGCTGCTGCGAGCGTCGGCAACGCTTCGGGGAATTGACTTTCTTCAATACTTTGAGGTGCCGGTGTTCGCGAAAACCGGCGTCACAACCAGGCCTGGATACAACGATCGTGATTTTTACGCACCTGTCGCAGTTTCCTTGCCAGCGCATGTGCCATCTGGCGTTCGGCAGGTCATCATTCGACCTTCCCCAGGCGCGGGTACTGAGTTTTTGTTCTTGGCAAATCGCCACTGGGGCATTGCCAAGGGTGCAACGGCCGCTTTTTGCGTCTGGACGGTTGTTATTTGGTATTTCTTCTGGGGAAGCGATCCACTCTCATTTTCACTATTTGTGTTTGCTGATGTATTGCTACTTTACTGGGCCGTCTGGGGCTGGTTCAGCAAGGTCTCAGCCATTATTGAGGATGGCACCGTAACCGTGCGGAACTCGCTGTTGGGCATCGGGAAATCGAAGCAGGTAGCCTATAGCGATATTCGCCAGATCACTTCACCGATTGCGAGCCAGACCGGGCAAGGGGTCGAAGCGAATCCTGCTTACGCGATCTTTTTGCAGACATCATCTCAAGGTGCTATCACCATGGCAACCGGTCTTCGAAACGCTGGTGAGGTAGGGTACATCGTGGAGAAAATCAAAGCGGAGATCAAAATTCCGGCTTTGAAGTGACATTCCAAACGCCAGTCGAAGGCCTGCGGTCCACCAGCGTGCGACCTTGAGGTCAAAAGCAGTGGACAGGAGTGTCAGCCAGGAACCAAAAAGGCCTCGCTCATTTCGCCACACGGGCCTGGAGACCCGCTGTTACATTACCGCTTCTCTATCGGAACATACTGCTGCGGGTAAGCCGGCCCAATGTAGTCGGCCCGCGGACGGATGAGTCGGTTGTCGTCAAGCTGTTCGATCACGTGGGCGGTCCATCCACTGACCCGGGACACGGCGAACACGGGAGTGAACAAATCCACGTCAATTCCGAGCGTGTGGTAGGTGGAAGCCGAATAGAAATCCACGTTGGCATTGAGCTTTTTTTCTGCTTTAACGAACTTCTCGATCTTTTCCGACATGTCGAACCACTTACTTTGTCCGTTGGACTGACCGAGGTCATGCGACATTTTCCGCAAATGTGTGGCCCGGGGATCTTCGGTGTGATAAACGCGATGCCCAAACCCCGGTACTTTCTTCTTCTGCGCCAACATCGCTTTAATGTGCTCAACCGGATCGGCACCCGCTTTGTTAATGGCTTCGAGAATATGGAACACCGCTTCATTGGCCCCGCCGTGCAACGGGCCCTTCAGGCAACCGATTGCAGACGTGACCGCAGAATGCATATCCGAAAGAGTCGCGGCGGTGACGCGCGCGGCAAATGTGGATGCGTTAAGTTCGTGGTCGGCATGCAAAATGAGGGCAATGTCGAGTGCCCGCTCAGCTGTGGCTGAGGGCTTCGCGCCATTCAACATCAATAGAAAGTTGGCAGCGTGGGAAAGGGATCGATCGGGCTCTACGATGGGCTTGCCCTTGCGGATACGGTCAAATGCGGCCACGATCATCGCAATCTGCGAAGTCAGGCGGATCGACTTACGGACATTCGCCTGATGGTCATTGCTGGTCTCGTCTGCATCGTAGAACGACAAAGCCGAAACAGCTGTTCGCAAGACGTCCATGGCCACAACGTGTTTAGGCACCGACCGCAGCAGGTTGATGATGGCCGGATCCAACTTGCGTTCATCCGCAAGAGATTGCTGAACTTCCTTGAGCTCATTCCGCGAGGGCAAGCGGCCTGCCCACAGCAGATAGCAGGTCTCTTCAAACGTGGAGTGGTCGGCCAGTTCGTGGATATCAATGCCGCGGTATGCCAACACGCCCTGGTCTCCATCGATGTAGCAGATGCTGGAGGTGGTGGCGACAACTCCTTCCAAACCTTTGGGGGCGTGCGCCGTAGTCGTGCTGGACATGCTTCCTCGCTCAAGCTATTGATTTATTGGGACCGCACGGAGGGATCTACTAAACGCGCGTCTCAACTAACTTTTATACGCCAAAATTGCTAACTTTCCAACCCAAGCGCTCGCCCGAAGGTACTAGCTTGTCTGGGGGACACTGGTTCAGCCGGCTATTCCTGCTTCCTAGCATCGGCTCCACGGAAATTATTGGCAAGGCAGGCAGCTTTGCCCGTTCTAAAGAGTTAACCCAAAGGTACAAGGGACTGTCGGATGTGGTTCAGTCGTCGGCCCCGGCGGTTACAATCGGAGTATGCGCATGGGTTTCAGATGGCCAGCCATAGCGATGGCCTGTTTCGCAGTATTGGTAATGGCGAGCGCGAAAGCTGATGACTCGCTGAATATCGCGACCCTGCCTTGCGCAGAAACAGCGCCCGCAAACCCGGGCTGTAATCCCTCCAAGGCCGACCTGAAGAAATCCAAGGAAACCTTCGCCCGGGGCCTGAAACTCGAGAAAGCACAGCGATTCGACGAGGCTTACAAAGATTTCGACACCGCAGCCCGGCTGGTTCCCAGCAACGTGGATTATGTGACTGCCCTGGCCCTGGTGCGACAGCAATTGGTCTTTAATCGCCTGCAGCGAGGAAACCAATATCTCACCGACGGCAAGCCGGTAGAAGCACAAGCTGAGTTTCGCAGCGCTGCCAGTCTCGACCCCGGAAACGAATTCGCACAGCAGCGCTTGCATGATGCACTCACAGAGTGGAATCCAAAGACGACCGAGATGCCGCACATTGTGGCGGAATCCACAGAATTGCGCGTTGTTCCCAGCTCAGCCCTACACGAATTCCATTTTCGCGGGGACACGCGTGAACTCCTGACCCAGGTGGGAGCGGCTTTCGGTGTCAGCGTCCAGTTTGACGAACCGTTTCCTTCAAAACGAGTGCACTTCAACATGGAGAGTGTGGACTTTTTCACCGCCATAGGAGCTGCCTGCGATGTGTCCGGAGCCTTCTGGACACCACTCACCGAAAACCAGGTGTTCCTGGCTCGCAACACTGCGGAGAACCATCGGCTGTTCGACCGCTTGTCAATGCGTGCTTTTTACCTATCCGGCTTAACCACAGCGCAGGAACTAAACGAACTCGTCAACCTGCTACGGACGATCTTTGACATCCGTTTCATCGCTCAGCAGCCTCAAACAGGCCGGCTTGAAGTGCGGGCCCCAGCCAATGTGCTCGACGCCGTTACCCAAATGTTGGAAGGTTTTTCCCAATCGCGGCCACAAGTCATTCTGGACGTGAACGTTTTTCAGATTGACCACCAGTTGACCCAATCCATAGGGGTACATATCCCGAACCAGTTCACCATGTTCAACATACCCGCAAGCGCTCTGGCAGCGCTGACTGGGCTGGGTGGACAAAATATCCAGGACTTGATCAATCAGCTGATCTCGGGCGGCGGAATCAACCAGGCGAACTCC
>Ga0207136_1091_pt1 | contig 18942 bp, 19 predicted proteins | sample Alteio_BWMinHeat_8_FD_153552 | JGI IMG/M metagenome (GOLD analysis project Ga0207136, IMG submission 153552) | Enriched cells from forest soil in Barre Woods Harvard Forest LTER site, Petersham, Massachusetts, United States -... | ecosystem: Environmental > Terrestrial > Soil > Temperate forest >...
TGTTCTTTTTGAAGTATTCAATGACTTCGACGGCGGGGCGGTTGGTTTCCAGCATGGCGAAATTCGCGTAGGAAGCGATTCCTAGAACCTTTCGAGATTTGGCTTGGTTGAAGAATTCCTGGCGATCGGCGGCGTTGCGTTTTTCGCTCATCTGGACGTACTCGACGTCATCGTAGGCAACGAGAGCGGAGCGGGCACCGACGGCGTTGAGGCCTTCCGGGAGACGGCGGGCGGAGAGCAATTGGATTTTTTCCGCGGAGCCAACGGCGTAGCCGACACGGATTCCCGCGAGACCGAAAACTTTTGAAAAGGTGCGCGCGACAATGACGCGGTCGTCGTTCATTGGTTTGTCGATGAAGGAGGTGTAATCCGGGGTCGCGCCTACGAAATGATGGTAGGCCTCGTCGATCAAGACAGTCGTTGTTGGAGGGAGTTTGCGGATGAATTCTTCGAGATCTTTGCGGGTCGTTAGGCTGGCGGTGGGATTGTTGGGATTGCAGATGTAGATCAAGCCCGTCGAGGCATCGGCTCGCCCCAACATGACCGGCAGATCGTGAGAGTAATTCTTGTCGAGGGGAATTTCGACGACTTGCGCACCCAGAGCTTTGGCGCAACGGCCGATGGATTCGAATGTAGGCACGGCGGTGATGAGAGTTTTGCCGGTAGTAAGAAAAGAGGAAGCGGTGATGCTGAGAATCTCTCCGGAACCGCAGCCGAGGACCAATTGCTCCCGCTTGATGGAATGAGATTGGGCAATTCTGTCGTGGAGAGCGTTTACCGCCGGGTCTGGGTAGCGATTGGCAAAATGCAGAGCGTCCTGCATGGAGGCGATCACTTTTTGCGAGGGGCCGTAGGCGTTTTCGTTGCGGCTGAGAATGATTGGGCCGCCCGGCTCGCTGGCGCGGGATGCGGGAACCAGGTCATTGAAGGCCAGGTCTGCTAACGGCGGAAAAACCGCGGCGGCAACTGCACCTGCGGCAACATTTCGAAAGAAGTTTCGTCGTGTGGTGGACATGAGCACCTCGCTGTTTGATTGTCGTGATTGTTGATAGCAGAGAATGGCGTGGCAGGTCAATCAAGCGTCGTGAAGATGGCGTCGAGATTTCTCGCCTGCAACTGGCACCGAGCCGTGGAATTGTCGAAGATGACGAGAGTTCAAGCGGAAGAACTCTTCACGCCATCGGAGTTTTGCTCAATTGAGCGAGGCGGATTTTGCCACCAACCCATGCTGTCGGGAGTGCGAGCACGACCAACGCAACGGGATACCAATGTGGCCCGAAGGCCGGGCCCCCGTTCCACGTCGCAACAGCCCCGAGAATGCTGACGGCAAAGCCCAAAACGCCGAGAATCATGGCATGCAGCATAGGGCGATTGGGAGCGAGGCGGGCGGCGATGTAGCTGCCTAATGCGCCGTAGATGGTGCGATAGATCGTCGCAAGCAGGAGTGCAGCATCGTAGCCGGTCATGGAAGCGCCCCACGGAGGGAAAACATGGATAGCGTGCAGGACTTCATCCGTGCCTAGCGAAAGAGCGATGCCTGCGATCATTCCTGCGAGCACGGCGACGATACTTCGACCAATGTGCCGCCCGGGGCGCTTTTCGTTAATCGCCGCTTCCCCCATTGCTGGTTCGCTCATGATTTGGGGCTCCTTTCCCCATCCCCGCAGTTCCCGACGATTCGACCAGTTGGGCCAGGCGATCATAGCTCGCAGCCACGCCGCTCTCCATGCCGCTCTTGAGGACCCCATCACGTGCTTCGCGAGACTGGTAGAGTACGGTCTGGGTGACCGTGTTCTTTCCGCCTTGCTCGGACAGGACGATTGTGCCGAGGGCCTCGCCCGGGTACCAAGCCTGGTCGAACACCTCGGTGGAGACGATTCGTTCTTGCGGCACGATTTCGCGATAAACGCCGCCCATGCCCATCTCGGTACCGTCGGAGTCTCGCCGCCACACGTAGCGGTAGGCGCCGCCCACCTTCAGATCGATTTCGCAGACTGGCATGGACCATCCAGGCGGGCCAAGCAGCCATTGCTTGACCAGTTCGGGCTTTGTGAAGGCGTCGAAGACCATGCGGCGAGGCGCGTTGAACTCGCGGGTCATCACGATTTCCCGGTCGCCTCGCGCTGTAACTTTGAGAGTTTCAGGATTCGTCATGAGAAATCTCCTTTAGCGTTTTGAATGCACCTTTTTCTTTCCTTCGGGCTTGCCCTCATGCAGCTTGAGCTGATCGAGGAGGGCGTCAAGCCGCTGGAAATTGGCGGCCCAGATGCTTCGGTACTTCTCAAGCCATTCGGTGGCCTCAGCGAAGGGCTTGGCTTCGAAGCGACGGGGGCGTCGCTGGGCGTCGCGGCCGCGCGAGACTAGGCCGGCGTGCTCGAGGACTTTGAGGTGCTTGGAGATGGCGGGCTGGGACATGGAGAAAGGCTCGACAAGCTCGTTGACAGAGGCTTCGCCGGAGGCGAGGCGGGCGAGGATGGCGCGGCGAGTGGGATCGGCGAGGGCGGCGAAAGTGGCGTCGAGACGGTCGGAAGAGGTCATTGCATAACTCACAGGTTGTACAACCACTCGGTTATATATAAAGCGGAACAAAATGTCAAGCCCCGGGCATCCTTGCGGCGGTATTTACTTTGGAAAATCGCGAAGATATGCTCTGGCATGCTCAAAACAAAAAGATGTGCCCTGGCGTTCGCCGGCATTGCTGCTTTCCTATGCGTTTTCGCCTGCGCGTTTCCCTGTGACGCGCAAGTAGCTGCAACGGTGAACGCGTCGCCCAGCGTGCCCACGCCGGAATCGGTGCTTGGCCACAAGCCGGGCGATGACTTCTACCTGGCAAATTACGATGAGTCTCGCGAGTATTTCCGCAAGCTCGCGGCAAGCTCGAACCGCATCAAGCTGATCAACGTCGGCAAGACAACGCGAGGCCTCGATTGGGACATCGCGATTATTTCTTCGCCGGAAAATCTCGCCAGTCTGGAGAAATATAAAGAGAGTTCACAGAAGCTGGCGGACGGCCGAGGCCTATCGGAGGCGGAGGCGCACGAGCTTGCGAAACAAGGCAAAGCCATTGTGCACATCGACGGAGGACTGCATTCCTCGGAAGTGGCGGGGGCGCAGCAGTCGATCAATCTGGCCTACAAGCTGGTTTCTTCGCAGAACGACCCTGAAGTCGATGCGATCCTCAACAACGTAATTCTGATGCTGTGGCCCACGCTGAACCCTGACGGACAGAACGAAGTCGTGGCGTGGTACCGCAAAAACGTGGGCACGACGTACGAGGTGAGCCCGCTGCCCGACCTGTACCAGGAGTACGTGGGCCACGACAACAATCGCGACGGCTACATGAACAATATGCTGGAGTCACAGGATGTTACGCGGACCGAGCTCGAATGGGACCCCGTCATTTTCTATTGTCACCATCAAACGGCTCCGTTTCCGACGCGAATCTTTATTCCTCCGTTCGTTGAGCCGATTTCATCGAACATTCATCCGCTGATGGCGCGCTGGCTGAGTGTGATGGGGACGAGCATGGCGGCCTACCTGGATGAGCACGGCATGCCTGGCGCGGTGAACCGGGTGGGCTTCGACAACTGGTATCCGGGATTCCTGGATTTCACGCATATTTTCAGAAACAGCATTTCGTTTTTCACGGAGACAGCGCTTTACCGCTACGCGACGCCGCGATTTTATCCGGTGGATGAATTCCCGAAGGAGCAGCGCGGTTTGCGTTCGGAGATTTTTTACAGCAGCCCGTGGAAAGGCGGCTGGTGGCGCTTGCGGGACGCCGTCAACTATATGGAGGGCGCGTCGATGTCGGTGCTGGACACCGCCGCGAAATATCGCGAAGAGCTTCTCTATAACCGCTATCAGGCGGCGCGGGACAACGTTGAGCGGTTCCGCAAGGAAGCGCCTTTCGGATACGTCATTCCGAGAGAGCAGCGGGACCTGCCGACAACGGCCACGCTGGTGCAAAAACTCATGATCAACGGCATCGAGGTGCAGCAAGCCACGAAGCCCTTCCACACGAACGGCCGTGAATACGCGCCCGGGACTTGGGTGGTGCTGATGGATCAGCCGTTTTCGCCACTGGTGAAGGAATTGTTCGAGCCACAGATGTATCCGGATCTGCGCGAAACGCCAAGCAGCCCGCCGAAATTGCCGTACGACGTGACGGGCTGGACGCTGCCAATGCAGATGGGCGTGCAGGTGGCGCCAGTCCTGCAACCGATCGGAACAGCGGAGCGCGGCGCATTGGAGAAGCTTGAAAAATTCACGCCGCCTGCAGGGAGCGTGAGCGGAACGGGAAGCGTGTACGTCTTGAGCCGCAAGTCCAATGCAAGCTTCAAACTGTTGAACGAAGTGCTTGCGAGCGGAGGCCACGCCGGTTTCACGCCTGGCGAAACTGAAACTTCCGATGGGGTCGAAACTGGCGCGATTGTGGTGTCGGGCATGGAGCGCGACAAGCTCGACGGAATTGCCAAGGAGAATTCGCTCGCGCTCAAAGCGGTCGCGGCGGCGCCGAAAGACTCCATCAGCGTGAAGAAAGCGCGCGTGGGCCTGTATCGGGCGTGGGTTCCGTTCATCGATGAGGGTTGGACGCGGTGGATCCTGCAAAATTTTAAGTTCGATCCGGTCACGTTGCGCAACGGCGATATGCAAGCTGGAAATTTGCGCGAGAGGTTCGACGCCATTCTGATTCCGGATGGTTCGCCAGAAGCCATTTTCAACGGTTTCGGAGCTGGCAGCGTACCGGGAGAGTACGTGGGAGGGATTGGCGAACTCGGCGTGATGGCGCTGCGAGAGTTCGTGCTGGCGGGTGGCACGCTGATCGCATTCAACAATGCATCGGTGTTCGCCGTCGATCAACTGGGCTTGCCGGTGAAGAATGTGCTGGCTGGGCTGAAGGATGAGGAGTTTTTCTGCTCCGGCTGCTTGCTGCGCGTCGAATTGCAGGATATGGGGCATTCAGCGACATGGGGGCTGCCACACGACCCGATCGTTATGTTTGAGCGGGGTCCGGCGTTCGAAGCCAAGGAGGGTTTTCGGGGACGTGTGCTGGCGGCGTACCCGAAAGACGAGAGCCCGCTGATGAGCGGGTACCTGCTGCATCCGGAGCGCATTCAGGGAAAGGCCGCAGCTCTGGAGGTGCAATACGGCAAGGGACGCGTCTATTTGCTGGGATTCCGGCCACAATGGCGCGGGCAGTCGCACGGTACTTACAAATTTTTCTTCAACGCATTCTACGAATCTCAGGGGCTCTCGAAGCCGGGACCAGTGACGCAGATGAAGGGCGGGGAGACACCAGCGCCGCACCAAGAACCAACGCAGGCTAAGCCAACGGCCCAGTGAGCGTAAACGAGAATTGGTATATCGGCGGTGATGTACGAGTCGCGATCAGACTTGGGACGTGCTAGGTCTGGTCGATGAGGCGATGGTGAATCGCGTAGAGGGCGAGTTCGAGTCGGTCGGAAACGCCTAGTTTATCGAAGATGTTGTGCAGGTGATTTTTTACAGTCTGCTCGCTGATGAAAAGCTTTTCGCCGATTTCTTTGTTGCGGAAGCCCTGGGCGACAAGCTGGACGATTTCCTTTTCACGATCGCTGAGGAGGGGCTTTTCGCGGCGCGGGCCAGATTCGGAGGATTTAGAGAAAGCTTTCATGACTTCAGCGGTCATGCGATTGTCGAGCCAGATTTCGCCGGCGTGAACTCGGTGAATGCTCTTCACCAAAAGATCTGTGGCTGACTGCTTGAGAACTACGCCGCGCGCGCCGAGACGCATGGCGCGGACTACGTCGCGGTCGTCTTCGGCGGCGGTGAGAACGATGACGCGCGTGGGAAGCGTATCGAAATTAACCTCTTCGAGAACGGCAAGGCCGTCTTTATCGGGCATGCGGAGATCAAGCAGCAGGATTTCCGGCTTGAGCTTGGCGAGGAGCTTAATGCACTCCGCGCCGTTCTGGGCTTCGCCGACAATAGTGATGTCCTCATCGGAATCGAGGAGTTTGCGGAGGCCATCGCGAAAGATCGCGTGGTCATCGGCTAGCAGGACGCGGATTTGTTGTTTAGTTTTGGCCATGTCAACCGAGCGGAACCTCGATAGTCAGTCGAGCGCCATGGCCGGGGTTTGACTCTACAGTCAACAGGCCCCCCACGGTACGCGTACGCTCCTTGATGGAAATCGGACCCAATCGCAGGCGGTCGAGCTCATCCCCAGTGAACCGGCCGGCGAAACTGAAACCTTCGCCGTTGTCGTCAACTACCAAAACGATGCGACTGTCATCCTGCGACAGTTTTACCACGACATGGGAAGCCTTCGCATGCTTTTTTATGTTGTTGAGTGCTTCACGGTAAATCTGGAAAATCTCGCGACAGACGCGGTCGGGAGCGTGGAGGTCGGCGGACTCGATCATGACGTCGAGGGCCAGGCTGGATTCGTTGCGGTAGCGCTCGGCGAAACCCTGCATTAAATCGACGAGATCGGCGCTCTGGACGCGGAGGGGGCGGAGGTCGGTAACCATGCGGCGGAGCTCAGCGGACTCGTTTTTGACGGTGTGCTGGAGGTTGCCGAGGTTGGCTTCGGCCTGGTCGGGTGACGAAGCGACTCTACGGCGGAGGACGTCGAGCTGGATTTCGATGCTGAGAAGGGTTTGAAGAATGCCGTCGTGGAGGTCGCGGGAGATGCGGCTGCGTTCGCCTTCAATGGCGCGGGCGCGGAGATGGCGGAGCAGGAATACGTTTTCAAGCGAGGGGCCGATGTGGCGGGAGATGCGTTCGAGCCAGGCCAGGTCCGGGCGTTCGAAGGGCTTGCGGCCGTTGATTAGGAAGAGGCGGCCGGCGGGCTGGCCCATCTGGTCGAAGGCCACGGAGAGCATGGAGCGCATGTGGAGCTCCTGCTGGGTCGGGCCAGGAAGGCGTGGAAGGGTGGCTAGGCGGCGGCCATCGCGGCGGTCCCAGCCGAAACCGTTGCCAGCGCCTTCGAGGCTGTTCCAGCAGACCGTGGCGTCCATGTCGTCGAGCAGGAACCCATCGGCACGGGCCAGGGAGTAGCTCTCGGGGACCAACCGCTCGCTTTCACCGGCTTTAAGGCGCCAGATGTAGATGCGTTCGAGATCGGTGTCGCGATAGGCGAGGAGAGCGACCTCAACATGGAACGCGCGGGCCAGTTCGTCGAGAAGGAGGCGCAGCGATTCGGCCAGGCCCTGGTCGACCTGAAGGGTGGCTGTAATGCGAGAGAAGAAGTCGTTTTGCGAGGCGAAGTGGCGGCTGCGGTCGGCCAGGAAGGCCAGGGCTGCCCCCCCTGCAAACGTGCCGCCAACGAGGCCGACCCAAGCGATGACGCGCATCCATCCGATCTCGCCTTTTACGGCGGTGAGCAAGACCAAGATTAGCGCGAGAGCACCAGCAAGGGGGATGGTAGCGCGGAGTCCCCAGCGCATGCCCGCGACCCAGCAGACGAACAGGTATGGAAACCACACGGGGACGGACAACGGGCTGATGTACATGAAAAAGCCGAGAGCCAGAAGATCGAAGGCGATTGGCAGATGCCAGGAGGGTTTGCGGAGGAAACGCTCGAGGGAAATATTTGCGAGAGAAAGGATTAGATAAGCGACTAGGAAAGTGATGGATCGTTTGGCTGCCTGGGGATCCGGCTGTTGGAGCAACGCCAAAATCGAAAGCAAAACGATAATTGGGCGCGCGTAGACGATTTGCCGCTCGAGATGGCGGCGATCCGTTTCGTGGGGGCTCATGCGCGGGGACGCGATTCCTCTGGAATAGTCTAGCAAGTCGGCGAGAGCGCGGGCGGCGGCGTATTCAAGTTGCGACGATTAAGGCAACGCGGGGGGATCTTCCCACGCTGCCTGTTCAGGCGCACGCGGCCGGGAGCAAGGGCAGTTTCGCCATGGAACATCCTCTAAGGAACAACTCCATTTTCGATGGTGTCTAACTACACTGAGAGGCAATGCCACCAAAAACCCTGTTTCGCCTGAGCCTGAGCCTTCTTTTCCTTGCGCTCACTGTCTTTTTCCTCACAGGTCGTTGGCTGAACTCCCGGATCTTTGAGCCTCTGGATTATCCCGTCACCCTTGACTCTCGCCATCTTCAGTCGCCGCCATTCCGAATCAATCTCAACGAAACCTATTACGTTTCGCTTGATTTGGACTATAGCGTCGAGGATTGGTATGAGGATAATCGCTGCAACTATAAGACGATTCTCTATCCAAAGTGGTCGCTCTATAAGCTGGGTTCGAGTCCCGGTCAGCCGCGAGAACTCCGGGTGAGCTCCGGGGAAGACGCTATGCAGCACTACTACTTCGATGGATTCCGCGCTTCCTCCGGCCGATACCAGTTGGAGTGGGATATTCCCGTTACTGCTTCGTGTCTCAACCCCAGGCATCCGCGCCTCCGTGTCTTCACCGATTCCTGGGGCTACCGGCAAGCCGTTAGCGTCGCCCAACTTTTCTGCATCTTTCTGGGCGGCACAGGGCTCGCGCTCGTCGTGCTTGCAACAGCGCGCACCACCCGCCTCAGTTTTCCTCCGGCCTCGGCACCACGCATGTTTCCGGACATGGTTCTGAGCAATTTTATGTCGCTTACAAAACACGCACCGCTAGCTCCCATTCACGCGTTGCCGCATTGGGGAATATTTTGCCCAGCCGTTCTGTTGATTCTAGTTTCATTTTTCATGATTTTTGCCGGGCGGGACCTTTCCTATGGCTTACCTATCGAGCTTAAAACGCAGTATTCGCTACCAAGGCAGAAGAGTTCGCCGCAGGAAACTCTAGGCGTGTATCTTGCGGTGGGTGAGAAATACTATGTCAATGGTCAGCTGGTGTCGCGAGAGGGATTGGGGACAAAACTGAAGGAAGAACTGAATCGTCGGGCGGACTGGACGGTTTACTTCGAAGCTGACCACGACACTCTATACATGAATGCGATCTATGCGGATGGATACGATTCAGGGAATAGGAGGCAAGCTCGTCTGGATTACTCCCAAACTCCGCGAGGAACTCCAGCAGAAGGACCAGACCTATCGGCCAACTCCAGTGAAATGAGGAAATGGAGGGTAGCTATTGGCGCGTAGCCATTCGGCAGATGCGAGCATCAAAACTTTTATGAAGTTTAAGAAGATTGAACCGGAAGCTTTTGTGTGTACGACATCGGCGGCGCGGCCGTTTGGATGCATGGAATTGTGGGCGGGAAACGAGAGGGCGCATCGTACGCTGGAGCTGGCGGGGCTGGAAGCCGATGTCATCGCCATACCGTCAGGGGCGGATAGAGGCGGAGACCTTTCTGCGGTGTTTTCTTGCAGCGACAATATTGCGCGGGTGGTGCTGGCGGATTGTGTGGGGCATGGATATGTGGCCAGCGGAGTGGCGCGGCACGTCCATCACTTGCTGCACAAATTTCAGGATGTTCGAGATACGGCGGGGTTACTGGCTTCTTTGAATGACGAGTTCACTCTGGATTCGGAGAAATCGAAGGGAGCGTTGCGGCTGACGACCGTGGTCACCGGGACATTTGATGGCGGGACGGGAGAGTTTAATTTTGCGTACGCGGCGCATCCGCGGATGCTGCTTTGGCGGGCGCGCGAGGGGAAGTTCTTGGAGTTGGGAGAAGGGATGGAAAACCTGCCACTCGGCTTCGTCACCGGAGAAATGTACAGCGAGCAGAGCATTCAGCTTCGTCCAGGGGATATGATCCTGGCGTTCTCGGATGGAGCTACCGAAGTACAGTCGCCTGGCGGCGAACAACTAACGCCTCGCGGATTCCTGCAATTAGCCGAAACGACTTTGGCAAAAATGCAAGGACCAGTCCGGCTTCCTGACTTTTCCGCGGCTTTGCTGGAAGGCGTGCAGCTTCACAGGGGAAGTTCGGAGCTTGAGGACGACGTGACCTTGCTGACTTTGAGGCGCTTGGGCTGAGGACGCCGGGGCAAACCATCAAAAATCAATTAAGACGGGCACGGCATGCCGTGCCCCTACGGGATTTGCAAGAAGGCTCGAGCTACGGCGCGGGTTGCGCGGGCGGATGCTCCGCAAAGTATTGATCGAGGCTCGAACGGAATTCCGCGACGGCTTGCTGGACGTTTTTGTCGAGTGCCGCAACAACCGCGCCAACATCTTTCCCAGCGGCGGGTTCATCGTGGGTATAAAAATGTGTCCAAACCGAAGTGCCTGTCTTGATGTTGCGTAGCTCCAGCTCCATGGTGACCCGGCCGACGATGGGGGCTCCGGAGACTTCCTTGAAGTCATAGAGCCGCCCGTGCAAGAGAAACTCTCCGCGAATGTCGCTGCGCAGCGTATAGACGCCGCGATAATGGCCGGAGGCGCGGAACTGCCGAAGAATAACTTCCGCGATCATCTCCGTGGGAGGCTCCGACCAACGTTGATACTCGTAGGTCCCCATGCTCTCGCCGCCGGAACTGTAAACGATTTGGTCCGCGCGATAGAGGGCTGGACCCGTGAGGCGTCCAACCAGCAGCGTGATTGGAACAGGATTGGGGTTTGCGGCGGGCGCCAGGTCGCCGGGAACAGTGAGCTGATAGTATTTGCTCGGCCGGGCGGCGCCACATCCCGCTGCCAAACCCACGCCTAGTACAAGTATTGAGAGCTTGATTTTCGCCGTCATTGTCGTTCGAAGAATTGAAAGTTGGCGGCCGACCCGAGGCAGTTGGGTGGACGGTTCAGTGGTTCTCGTCATGAGTTGCTTATTTCCTCGCTTCATTTGTGCTCACCAGGTTTGTGATCGGGTGGATTAGTGGCGCGAATGAGAGTGTAGGGACGCTTCTTGATGGTTTCCGTGAATTCCTTGAGATTCTGGGAGACGCGGCGGAAATTATCGAGGAGTTCGTCGATATTTTCAGAGTTAACGTCGAGCGTTTGGTTCACCTGCCGGGTGATATCGGTAAGGGTCGTCAGCGACTTGCGAAGCTCAATGACGGCCTGGCGAACGTCGGCGCGATTTTCTCCGAGCACCTGGTCTATGTGGTCGAGGGCTTTATTGGCTTCTTCCGAAGTCTTGTGCAAATCCTGAAGAAGCGGTTCGATTTTCTTGCTCGCAGCATTAAAGTGCTGAATAGTGGACTTTATTTCAGGGCGGTTTTCTTCAATCATGCCGCGAGTGTCCGCCAGAGTGGCGGAAAGATTTGCGCGATTCTGGGCGTTCAGCAGGTCATTGACTCGCTCTACCGTTACTTTCAGCTCCGTGGCGCGTTCGTTCAGCGATTGAATGAGTTGCTTCGCTTGCGGCGCGAGGTCGTTGATTTGAGCGGTGAGGGCGTTGAAATCGACATAAGGATCCGCTTGCAACAAAGCGCCAGGCGGAGCGAGAGCGGTTTGCGCCCCGCCTGGAAAAATCTCCAGATGATTGTCTCCCAGGGGACTCATGCTCATGATCTTGGCGTGGCTGTCTGTTTTGACGGGCAGATCGGTTTGGACGCTGAAAACCACGTCGATTTGTGAAGGATTTTTTGGGTCGATGGCAAGTTTTTCCACCCGGCCTACTTTGGGGCCACCTGCGTAGCGAACGGTCGCGCCCTGCTCGAGCCCGCCGGCGAATGGAAAGTAAGCGTGATACGTCTTCGCGCTGCGGCCAAAGACACCGGAAATGGCGAAGACCATGCCGATGAGGACCGCGGCGGCGGCGATAACGAAGAGTCCCACGAAAACCTGGTCGCGCTTCCCTGCCATCACGTCCTCTTTCTCCTGCTAGTGCTCGTCACAAGTGGCGGTCTTGCGTGAGCATTTGCAGATAATCCATTTCGCGGGCCACTTCCGGCTCGGGCACGCGGTCCAGAAATTGCCGCACGCGCGGGTGTGTGCTCGCACGCATTTCCGCGGTCGTGCCTATGGCCACCACATGGCCTTTGTCGATGAGCACCATGCGATCGGCAATCAAGTAGGCGCTGGCCAATTCGTGTGTGACCACGATGATAGTCATGCGGAAAGCCTGCTTCAATTCCAGGATGAGTTGGTCGATGCCGGCGGCGATAATCGGATCCAATCCCGCCGACGGTTCATCGAAGAAAAGAATCTCTGGGTCCATCGCCAGCGCACGAGCCACGGCAGCACGCTTCTTCATGCCGCCGCTGAGTTGCGATGGCATATAATACTCAAATCCGGCAAGGCCGACTTGCTCAAGTTTCAGCCGCAGCATGATTTCGATCGTGGAGTCTTCGAGCTTGGTGTGCTCGCGTAGCGGCAAGGCTACGTTTTCGCCCACCGTCATGGAACCAAACAACGCGCCGCCCTGAAACGACATACCAATTTTTTTGCGAATCTCGTCCATCTCCGAATCGTCAATCGCCGCGATGTTTTTACCTTTTATCCAGATTTCCCCGGAGCTCGCTTTTTCCAGGCCAACGAGCGTCCGCAAAAGGGTGCTCTTTCCGGAGCCGGAGCCTCCGAGTATCACCAGTGTCTCCCCGCGCATCACGTCAAAAGTAATGCCGTGCAGAATCTCGACCTCGCCATAACTCACGCGCACGTCGCGGAGCGAGAGCATCACCTCCGAATCGAGCGAATTCGTGCTTTCGATTTCTGTTGGCAAGGTCACTCTTCCCTAACTACCGCTGATAAAAAAGAACAGAGTCGTAAACACTAAGTCCACAAGCACGACAAGAAAGATCGACACCACAACCGCTCGAGTTGTGGAGCGACCGACTTGCTCCGCGCCCGCGCCCGTGTCGAGTCCCTCCTGACATCCGACGGCGGTGATGGTAATACCAAACATCACGCTCTTCACCAGTCCGGTCATGATGTCGCGCAGGAGCAGCGAATCCAGCGAGGCCTGAATATAACGTGCAAACGTAAAATCGGCCTGAGCTACGCCGAAAAGAGAGCCGCCAAGAATTCCCATGGCATTAGCCCAGATCGTAAGGCAAGGCAGCATCAGAATCATGGCCAGAAATTTCGGCGTGACCAAAAAACGGATCGGACTGATGGCCATGGTCTCCAGTGCGTCGATTTCTTCCGTGACCTTCATGGTGCCGATTTCGGCGGCAAACGCCGAGCCCGAGCGGCCGATGACTACGATGGCGGTGATGAGCGGGCCAAGTTCGCGCGACATGGAAATCGCGACGGCTGTGGCGACATAGCTTATCGCACCAAATCGCCGTAACTCATACGCAGCCTGAAGCGCGAGAATCAATCCAATGAAGAATGTAATCAGCGAGAGAATCGGCAGAGCGCGAACGCCCACATCCATGGCCTGCGATACGGCGCGCTGCACACGAAGTGGTTTTCCTTGGAATGGCCCTACGAAGGTGTAGTAGGCCGCGCGGCCGCCGAGCGACGCAAGTGAACCAACGTAGGCAAGGCTGTTCGTTACGCTGCCGCCGATTTGTGACACAAATTCCATCGCTAGTCTGTGTGACTCATTCCCCGGTAACGCAATTCAGTGAAACTCAAGAGAATTCTCCGCCCAGTTATACAACTGCTAGCCGGCCAGCGCCTGTTCTTCGTTATCGTAGACTTCAAAAATCTTCAACAAACGCGAGAGTTGCAAGACTTCACGCGCGGAGGTGCTCAATCCAAACAAGATGAAGCGAGAGCCGACGTCGCGGGACGCCTTCAGACCTTCGACCAGAGAAGCCACGCCGGAGCTGTCGATGTAGCGAACCTTACTGAGATTCATAACCACACGCGGAGTGCGAATTTCCCGCATTTCGCGCAGCAGCGCTTTGCGAACGGCGGGCGAGTTCGCCAGGTCGATGTCTCCCGACACATCGAAAATCGTGGTCTTATCAAGTTGCCGGCTAGAAATCTGCACAGTGTATTCTCCTTCAAGCTGTTACGAGTTCGAGTCCTGCTTCGCGGCGCGCACGTACTTGACCAAGCGGAGGCGGTTGGTCCCCTTCGCGCGCTTGTATTCGACGACGTCCATGCTTTGTTGAATAAAATGTAGACCGAGTCCACCCGGCTTTACTTCTTCGAGCGCTCGCATGCACAGTTGCGCACGATTTATGGAGGGGCCGCGATCACACAGCAGGATCTCGAGTCCCTCGGACGCGTTCGGAGTGGCCTGCCGGTGGACAGAGCGGAAGAACATCTCAATCGGACGGTCGGGCCGGCCGTTGTAGGAATGCCGGATAATATTCGTCAGCGCTTCGTCAACAGCGCGGGTGACCGCGCGGCAATCTGGCGCGGAAAATCCGAACGATTCCGTCAATCGTTCCACTGCTCCCCGTACCGCACAAAGCAAACTGGGATCGCTAGGCAACTCCAGCCTCAGCAGCAAGCCGCGGCTCAAGTCCCCGTTGCGCTCTCTGGCTTTGCTTCGCCGCGTTGGATGGAGGATTTTCATGTGAAACTCAATTTCTCCCCCGCGTTGATTCGACTCCAGAGCAAACACCTTTCATGTTCTGATCTTCGCTCTGCAATTCGTCGCAAAAAACTTCCACCGCTTTTAACCTGCCACGAAAAGCTATGCCCGCTTGCAACGCTCTTCGAAGAGGCCCAAAAAGCGCCGCCGATTCCGAATGCTTGCGGAAGGCCACTCCCAGCAGCCACGGAGAACAGATGCGAAACGGCGGGTCCTCAGGCCTGGGCTGAGTTTTGCTTAGCGTACTGTAAGCGTTTGGGGCCGCTTCTTGCAATGCCCGCAATGAAACTTGGATGCTCGACGCGGGTGCTTAGATTCACGGAAAGCGACGGCCGAGGCGCCCGGCCGTTTTCTTCGCAAAATTGGTCGAGAAGCTTGCGTTCGCCGGAAGCATTTCTGAGCCGCTTTTCCATCGCGAGAAAGTAGCGTAAACTAGGTAAATCAAACGGTGGTGGGAGTAGCTCAGCTGGTAGAGCGTCGGTCTGTGGCACCGAATGTCGCGGGTTCAATCCCCGTCTCCCACCCCAACCCGTTCTGACAAATAGCTCTTCTACTTTCCACATAACATGATTTTCACTTCGTACCTAAGGAAGGTGCGGTCCGCTGTAAGCAGCAGCATATTTTCCATGCGAGCTTGGGCGATGAGCATGCGGTCAAACGGGTCTCGGTGATGCTGTGGGAGTTCACCGGCCGCAAGCGAATGGAAATGTGTGATGTCCAAGGGACGCAGGGCCAGCAAACCGATGGCGCTGGGGACGAACTGCGAAGGCGGCTTCGGAAGAGCGAGCGCACCGAGCGCGTACTTGATGGCAATTTCCCAGGAGCTGGCTGCGGAAAAATAAAGTTCGCTTGCGCTAGAGGAGAGCAGGTCCCGGGCTTTTTGGTTCAGCTTGTGCTCGGCGCCGAGACTCCAGAGGAAGATGCTCGTATCCAGCAGATATTTCATGCTTTCTTTTTCGGCCGCTTCCTTTTGCCTTCGAAAGCGGCGAGAAGTTCCTCTGCCAGCGGAGCGTCAAACTCTGCCGGGATGGTCATCTGGCCGGTAAAGGCTCCAAGCTTGCGCTTAGTACCGGTAGCTGCTGCAGGGACTAAACGGGCGACAGGAACACCGCGATTCGCGATGGTGATCTCTTCACCAGCGGCGACGCGTCGCAGGAGGCGCGAGAACTGGGTTTTGGCTTCGTGGGTATTCACGGCTTTCATAGGATCATAGTGGACTAAGTTACTAGACTAAGTCAAGTGCGGCAAGGTTTCAGCAACCGACGAAACGTGAACGGCCCGAAACGGCAGAGCTCCCATTGCGTGAGGACAGAGGCTAAACCTTCCTTGTTTTCCCAGACTCCAGTAGTCTAAAGCCCTTCGGACTGACATTCTTAACAAAGGGAAACTAACTCCGCCGATGATCTTGATTCAATGTGGTGCCATATTGTTCGACATGGATGGCGTGCTGGTGGATTCCACGCCCGCGGTCGCGCGCGTTTGGACCAGCTGGGCGTTAGAACACGGTTTGATTCCCCACGAAGTCGTACGCAAAGCACATGGCAGGCCGAGCCTCGCTACGATCATCGAGTTGCTGCCGCACGGCGATCACGACGCCGAAAATCGTGAAGTAGAACGCCTGGAAATTGAGGACATCGCGGATGTCATGGCGCTCCCTGGAGCCTTGGACCTCTTACAAACCATTCCGGAAGCCCGCTGGACCATCGTGACCTCCGCGAGTCGACGGTTGGCGGAGGTGCGTTTGCGCGCGGCAGGATTGCCGGTCCCTAGACATCTCGTCACCGCCAATGATCTCCAACGTGGCAAGCCCTTCCCCGATCCCTACTTGAAAGGCGCCCAGATACTGGGAATTTCCCCGGCGGATTGCGTTGTTGCGGAAGATGCCGCCTCGGGAGTCCGCTCGGGCAAAGCCGCAGGCGCGCGCGTACTCGGATTGCTCACCACCTCGACAGAGGAAGAACTTTCAAGCGCAGGAGCAGATTGGATTGCGGCGGATTTAAGCGCTCTTTCTCTCAACCCCCAAGGACAAACAGCCGACCTCACGTTTCGCCTGCAAGAGAAGAAGTAGCGCGAGGCCGCAACAAAAGAGATACAATTCTGCGTTTCGTTGAGTGGCCTAATTCGATCCGATGGGGGAATGTCGCGATGAGCATTTCGAAGTGCTGCAAGTTTTTCCTGGCGTTGGCTTTGTCTTTGATGGCGTTGCCTCTCAGCTTGCCGGCTCAGGATAAGGACGCAAAACCCGCTGATAAGCCGGCAGACGCAGCAGCTGCAGCAACGCCCGCGCCGAAGGAAGAATCCTCCGTTACGGACCACTCGATCAAGATCGGCTCGCAAACGATTCCCTACAAAGCGACGGCGGCAACCATTCTCTTGAAAAATGAAAAGGACGAGCCCATCGCGCTGCTCTACTCGACGGCCTACACGCGCAGCGACGTAAAAGATCCGAGCACCCGCCCCATTGCATTTGTCTATAACGGCGGCCCGGGCTCTGCGTCCGTGTGGCTGCACATGGGCTCGTTTTCGCCAAAGCGCGTCGTGACCGTGAATGCCGACGCGACACCACCCGCGCCATACAAGCTTGTGGACAACGCGAATTGCCTGCTCGACAAAACGGATTTGGTCTTCGTCGACCCTGTAGGCACGGGCTTCAGCCGCGCCGTGAGCAAAGCGCAGGACAAGGATTTTTGGGGCGTTGATCAGGACGTGAAGTCGCTCGCGCAATTCATCAATACCTACGTGAGCCGCAACAATCGCTGGAACTCACCTAAGTTTTTGATTGGCGAAAGCTACGGCACATTTCGTTCGGCGGCGCTTTCGAACTACCTGCAATCGCACGACGGCATGGATTTCAACGGCATCGTCCTGATTTCTTCCGTGCTGGACCTCGGAACAATTTCCTTTAATCCCGGCGAAGATATGCCTTACGTGTTTTATCTGCCCAGCTACGCGGCGACGGCGTGGTATCACAAGATGCTCAAGAATCGCCCCGATAATCTGCCCGCGTTTCTCGAGGAAGCGCGAAACTTTGCGCAAACAGGGTATCTAAACGCGCTCGTAAAAGGCGAGAAGCTCGGCGCCGCAGAGAAAGCCGAAGTCGCGAAACAACTTTCTCGCTACACCGGATTGAGCGAAGACTATCTCATCAAAGCCGACCTCCGCGTGAACCTTCCGCAATTTATGAAAGAGTTGCAGCGCAGCCGCGGTTTGACCACGGGCCGGCTCGACGCCCGCTTCTCCGGCTATAGCTACGATCTGCTTGGCGAATACGCCGAGTACGATCCGCAGGACACTTCTATCACCGGGCCTTTCACTGCGGCCTTTAATACGTACGTTCGTGAAGATCTGAAGTTCGGGCAAGACAAGGTCTACCACACTGGCTCGGACGAAGCCGGCAACAGTTGGGACTGGAAGCATCGCAGCGGAGACAATTTTGGCTTTCCGGGTTCACCAAATGTCGAGGGCGATCTGATCCAGGCCATGCTTACGAATCCTCATTTGCAAATCGAGGTCGAGAATGGGTTGTACGATTTGGCCACGCCGTTCTACGCCACGGAATATACGATGGAGCATCTTGGCCTTCCGGAGAAACTGCAGAAGAATATCCACCTGCAGTACTACGACGCCGGCCACATGATGTATCTGCGCGAAGAGGATCTCGCCAAGCTCAAAGCAAACATCGCTAGCTTTATCGATAGCGCTTCGAAATAGTAATCCATCGAAATTAAATCTCCGCGTATCTGCCAGCAAGAATAGCTCCGGGCATCATTCGCGAACGGGCAAGCTGGCCGGTTGTGGCCGGCGGCGCGCGGCGCGGCTATTCTTGCGGTGTTGAGGCGTTGGTTGTTTTCCTCCCTTCCAATAACTTTTAGGCACCCCGGCTGAGAGTTGCATGCCGCGCCAAATGATCTTTCACATACAATCGCTGATGTCGTTACTCGCTTGACCTATCCCTTTTCCTCAGGTGACCTGGTTAAAGAACTATGGGAACTCCAACACAAGTGGCACCGGCACAGCTATCACCCGCGCAGCGCAAATTTGATACGGCGCAGCTCATCGCCGCCATGTTGAAGGCACGTGGGCATGTGAGCGACCTGATTTTCTCACCGGGTCGCGCGCCGCAAATTGAGGTCAGCGGCCAGCTCGTCGAGCTGAAGTTCAAAGGGATCGAACGCCTGACTCCGCAGGACACCCAGTGGCTCGCCGAAGACCTGATGGAAAAAAACGAACATGCAATCGGGAAGTTGGAACGAGATGGCTCGGCCGACCTGTCTTACGGCGTTTCCGGAGTAGGCAGGTTTCGCGTAAATATTTTTCGGCAGCGCGGAAGCATCGCGATCGTTATGCGCGTGATCCCCGACGCGATTCCGGGATTTGAAGAGCTGCACCTGCCGCCACAGTTAAAAGAGATCGTGCGGTTGAAGAACGGCATTGTCCTGGTGACCGGTCCGACAGGCTCGGGAAAATCTTCCACTCTCGCCGCAATCATTGACATGATGAACACGGAAAAGGCCTATCACATCCTGACGATCGAAGACCCTATCGAGTTTCTGCACAAACACAAAAAAGCCACCATCCACCAGCGGGAACTCCACAGCGACACGCCGACATTTGCTCTCGCTC